>MTLC01000183.1_pt2 | contig 71141 bp, 69 predicted proteins | sample 1982451 | NCBI WGS metagenome assembly MTLC01 (sample SAMN05710165, study PRJNA340218) | biofilm metagenome | isolation source: sample SPH anode biofilm adapted to +100 mV | place: USA | collected 2012-02-03 | reverse complement strand
ACAGCCTTTGCAGTATCGTTTGTTGATCTGTAACGCCATGAATTTTCCCTCCAAACAGTATCTTTGGATGCAGCCTGCCCCATTAGGTCTCTTACTTTACAATTTTGTACAGCAAAAATCCTCACAGGCACATCTTCTTTATTATAACAAAAAATCAACATTACCGGGGAGCTTTTTCTGGTTTCTTCATGTATACAGCTCCAGCTGGAGCTGATTTAAGCAGTTGAAACTCCTTGAATCGTCCATCTTTTGCCATTTCTTCCTGATGTTTCTGTTTTACAAGAAGGTAAATAGCTTCCTTTTCACCTATACGCAGAAACTCTTCCGTCTTCAATCGGGGCATAGTATATTTTCCCTGCCATGGCTCCTGCCCTGCTTCCCCCTCTTCCAAACGATAGGCGATGCGGCCGCTGTAAAAAACAGCCGAAGTCGGATAATCCCCGTAAGCCCCTACAAGAGCTGGCGCCTGTGGAATAGCATCCGCCAACGCAACAAAGGAACGCCTCTCGGAAATTAGCGCCGCCCCCTGGGACAAGAAACCGCAAGCCCCTGCAAAAATGCCGGCTACCACCCAGGCTACAAGCCATTGCCGACGCCTTTTCCACTGTAAAAGCGCCAGTACTAAGAGCAACACCGCCACTGGCGGCCAAACAACCTCTGTTGGCGCAGCCGCAGGAATGTTGCGCAGCGTTTCGCCCAAAAGCAGCCACAAAAGAGCGGCCGGCGCCGTCAGCCACCATAAGGAACAGCGCCCTTGCAGCATTTGCTCCAATTGCCCGGCCGCCAGCATAGCTCCTGGAAATAATGCGGGAAAAACATAGGTCGGATACTTTGTCGCCATCAGGGTGTAAAACAGCAACGTTCCGCCCAGCCAAACCCATAAGTACCGAGACAATCCTCCTTGTAGTACCGCAGCTCTCCTCTTCAGCAAAGAAGCAAGCAACAAGCCGCTCCAAGGAAGCAAGCTCACAGGATATAAAACCAAATAGTAATAAAACACATTGTCATCAGGATGCTCGGACACCGTTGCCCGCGTCACGTTGTGCAAGCCCAGAAAAGTAGTAACAAACTGTTCTCCATGCTGCATCAGCATCCAGACATACCAAGGACCGACAAGCAGCAAAAAAGCAACCAGGCCCCAGCCCCAGCGAAAACGCTTCAAGAGGCGCCAATCCCGGCACGCCAGCACATAGGCAAGAAGCAATAAGCCGGGCAGCACTAAGCCAACAGGACCTTTAGTCAAAACTGCCAGCGCCGACGCGGCATACGCCGTCAGCCAATAGTGGCTTTGATCACGGCTTAGACCCAAATACGCCTGGCCCATGGTAACGGCGGAAAAGAAAAAAAGAACAGCATCTGTCAAGACCAATCGCGCCAAAACCCAATATTCCAGTGAAGTTGCCAGCACCAAGGCTGTCAAAAGCGCCCGTTTCTTATTCGCGCCAGTCTCTAAAGAAAACCAGCAGGCATAACCGACCCCCAGCGCCGCAAAAACAGCGCCAGGCAGCCGGGCCGCCCATTCATTCAACCCAAAAGCAGCAAAAGAAGAAGCCAGAAGCCAATACGTCATAACCGGCTTATCAAACCAATATGCGCCATAAATACGCGGCGAAAGCCAATCACCGCTTTCCAGCATCTCCCTTGCGGTCAGCGCATAATTGGCCTCTACCGGGTCGGTTACAGGCAGCACCTGGTTGTATAGCAAAAAGAAGACCAGCGCCAACACTGCCGTAAGGACAGCCAGCCAGTTCCGGTTCATCATAACGTTCCCTCTTTCAAAAGCAGCAGCACCTCATAACGAGTCGATAATACAGTCAGTTTCTTTTGCTCCGCTTCCGATAACAACCGATAGTCGGAAAGGCGCAGCACAAAATAAGCTCGCTCCTGGCGAGACACCATTTGCTGCAAAACCGCCCGCGTATCCACCTTGTTGTGGAACAAAGTAGTGCCGACCTCCTCGGTAGAAGCATCGGTATAATACACAAAACCTGGACGCAAAAATTTAATAACATAAACAGAAGACGCACCATCATAGTTCGCCTTAAAATCTTCGGCGATTTCCTTGGCGGTAAACTGCGGCGCTGCTAATGGCAGCAGCACCAACACCAAAGTCAGCAAAAAGGCGCTGGCGCCAGCAGCCAAGGTCACCCAAGCTCTTTGGTATCCGCCTCGCCAAATCTGCCAAGAAGCTCCAGCCCCGGTAACAAGTAAAATTCCGGCTGCAAGGAACGCTCCCCAAGCCAATGCCGGCATCAACGTCTGACCATAGATCAGTCCTGCCCCCAACAAGCCATGCAAAGCGCCGCAAGCAATCGCCCAGGCCCGCTGCTTCACTGGCCGCACCCATAGACGGCTTAAGCGCCACCCCACCAGCATGGCTAAAGGCGGGAACATGGGCAAAATATAGGATACCAATTTCGTTTTGGCAATTGTAAAAAAGATGAAGATAAAAGCCGCCCAAAGGAGCAGAAACCTTAACGTCCGGCGCTCATACTGCGCCTCTTTCCACGCAAGCCATACCGTCTGCGGCAGCAGGGTAACCCAAGGGAAAAAGCCCAGAATCAAAACAGGCACAAAATACGTCCACACGTTAGACACATCATGTTCTGCAGAAGTAAAGCGCGTCACATTATGCATACCTAAAAAAGTATCAACAAACACTTGTCCATGAACTGCATACATGGCTATATACCAAGGCAAAGCGACTGCCGCATACACCAGCAGGCCTTTAGGCAGCTGCAACTTGATAAAGCCTCGCCAATCGCCTCGGCTTAGTAGCTCCAACAGCAAAATCGCACCAGGAAACAACAGACCCACTGGCCCCTTGGTTAAGGTAGCCAGCGCCGCCAGCACATAGGCCAGCATGATTCGTTTTTCCCAATAAGCCAATAAACATGCCGTCAGAAAAAACGTCAGCGTACTATCGGTTACAGCGCCTTTAGCCAAATAAAAGAATTCCAAGCTCGTCGCCAGCACCACAGCGGAAGCTGCCGCGCTAGCGCTTCCGAAGCGATTCTTCATAAAGGCGTACACAAGCCAAACCGTCCCCAGCGCCATAGCCGCCGCAGGCAAACGCGCCGCCCATTCCGTAGGTCCCAATAGCATCGTGACTCCCGCCACCAACCAATAGTACATAGGCGGCTTATCAAACCAGACTTCGCCAAAAATGCGGGGGGAAAGCCAGTCTCCCGCCGCCAGCATTTCCTTCGCTGTTTGCGCATATACCGGTTCATCTGGATCCAGCAAAGGCAGCGAGCCTAGCTGGAAAAAGAATAAAATCAAACACAGCAACGTAACTATCATCCAACGCTGTTGCAACTATTTCATCCTCCTACTGCAATCTTTCTTCAGCCAACGGCCCCATAGGTTCGTCTCAAACCTTCTTCCAGCGGCATCTGCGGCCGCCAGCCAGAATACTGTTGCAAACGACTGGAATCCAGTGCTGAATGCAATATATCCCCGGCTCTAGGTTGATCCAGTACCACTTGGGGCTTTGCGCCGGAAATACGACTCATCGTTTCAATCAATTCCAACAGGGACGTTTGTTTTCCAGTACTGACATTATACGTGCCGGAAGGTACTTGCGAGGCCAAAGAAGCAGCCACTGCAGCCGCCACATCTCCGGCGTAAACAAAATCTCTCGTCTGCTTGCCATCGCCGAATAGCTGCAACGAACATCCTTGGCGCAGTAAACGGGTAAAAATGCTGACAACGCCGCCTTCGCCGCCGTCTCCCTGGCGTTCGCCATAAACGTTGGCAAAACGCAGCGCCGCATATTCCAGGCCGTGCAGTTGATGGTACAATTCCAAATAGCGTTCCACCGTATGCTTGCTAAGTCCATAAAAAGACATGGGCGCCGTCTGTTCTGTTTCGCGAAGAGGCAGATTTTGATTATCTCCGTACACTGCCGCCGAAGAGGCAAATACTACTTTACGCACACCATGAACACGGCACTGCTCCAATAATTCCACCGTTGCCACCACATTCAGTTCACAATCATACACAGGCTTTGCCAAGGAAACAGGCACCATGGTCTGCGCGGCAAAATGAACTACCGCCTCAAAATCATTAGACGCAAACACTTGCGCCAGCGCACCTGGATCGCGCACATCCTGCTCTATAAAATCAACTTCCATCGGCACATACGCACGATTGCCGCTGGATAAATCATCCAGCACGGTAACCTTCCAACCGGCCGCCAGCAGTTGCGGCGTCAAATGCGACCCAATAAAACCGGCTCCGCCGGTCACTAATATCTGTTTCATCTTCAACCTCCCGGGTGTGTAATGCTAAACAATCTGCCTTTTCAGGCGGATTGAATCTTTCGCATAAAATCGCGTCCAAACGTCTGAACCACCGCTATTGCGCCCAACCCAAAGGGTATATATTCAGCCGCCACGCGCCAAACCAAAGCCGCCACCCCCACCGTTCCCGGCGCAGCCAAGGACTGGAGCAGCAGTACGAAACCGCCTTCGGCAATGCCGGCCCCTCCCGGAGTCGGCGCCACATAAAGCAAAATATTAAGCAAAACCATACGGCCCATAATCGTTAAAAAATCGCCGTTTCCGCCCAGCCCCCAAAGCAAAGCAGGAACCAAAGCGTACAGCAAAAACAAGCTGGCTGCCGACTGCAGCAACACCAGCAGCATCTGCCCTGGAGCCGCGCCCAGCAGTTGCACAGCGTTGCGCACATCCTTGTACAAATTCACCAGACGCCTGCGTCTAGCGCGGCGCAACCGCCGGACCAACAGCAACACCAGCATGTCTGGCAGGGACGTGCGAAAGAAAACAGGCATCGCCAGCATGCTTAGCAGTAAAGCAAGCGAACCAGCCAGCAGCACTCCTTGCGAAAGTCCTGGCAGCACATCGCCGTCAAACAAAAAAACAAGAGGTGCAAATAAAAACAATACCAAAATTGACAGTAAGGTCCGCACTAAAACCAAAATAGTAGCCTTACCGGTAGGCACGCCGGCGCGTCGCAAAAACAATACCTGGGCAAAAGCCCCGCCTGCAGCGCCTGGCGTCAGCATAGCCAAGAAATAATTCCCAAAAACGACTTGATAGGCTTCACGCATGGTCACGGTTCTGCCTCCGGCAATAGCCGTCAGCCGCACCAACCGAGCTGCATCAAAATAAAGTCCGCCGACGGAAAGAGCCGCTACCAACAAAAGCGAAGCTGGACGGAACTGCCCCAAAGACTGCAGCGTGTTGGCATCTACAGTCCAATAGAGCACAAACGCAGATATGGCTGCTACTAAAAACAGTAGCAGCCCAACGCGCCGATACATAGTTCGCATAATCTAACTCTCCAATGATTAATGTTATCTAATCTTACCATCATCGGCAAATGCTGACAAGATCACTTCCTAGGCTTGTACGAAATTCAAAATCCGCAAGCCGCGCTCCTTTTCCAGATCAATAAACAAGCCGTCCATGGTTCTCACCATAGGCCTTGTAGCCATAAACCGTCCTGGATGAACCACTTCCGCCACCCTGCCATCACTCAGCTCCACCACATTGCCGGTAAAATAGTCTCTAACATTATTCAAGAATACTAAGCAAGTTGCCGGATCCAAGGTTCCAAACATCTCCTCCAGCATCATTTCCGCCACCGCAAACGGCGACATACGGCTTGTTTCATCCTGTCCAGCCGTACGCCGATCGTAAAGATTGGCCACCGAAACAATACGCGCCACCGGGTGAATTTGCGGGCCGTACAAACCCAAGGGATAGCCGGACCCATCCATTTTCTCGTGATGTTGAAAAACAGCAAATTTCACATTTTCAGGAATTCCCGGACATTTTTTTAACAGTTGGTAGCCATAAAAAGTATGACGCCGATATAACGCCGCCTGCGCCGGATCGCTTGGCTCCGCCATGTCCTGATATTCTTCCGGCAGTTGCACCTTGCCGATATCATGCAACAAGCCAGCCAGCACCAGTTCCTGCAGCTCCTTGTGCCCTAAATCAAGCCAACGCCCGATTACGCCGCAGATCATGGCCACATTCATAGCATGCTGAAAAAGCGGTCCTCCTGCTTGCTGCAACATATGTAGATGATTCACGACGCCAACGGCATTAACCATCTGCAACAAATGGTTTTGTACAAACGCCTTCAATTCCGGCAACGGCACTTCCTGTGTCTGCCGAATCTGGTCAAATTGCTGCGCTACTTCTTCTGATACGGCTTCATATTCGCCAAAAAATTGCTTTTGCGCCGCCCCTTTAGGCTGAGCTGTTTTTTCGCGAGAAAGCGATTCAGATGACATCCGAATCGCCACCATCTTTATCTCCCAGAAGCGCAGGCCCGCAATTAATTTATCCGTCAGTTCCGTTCCTTCCGATAAAATAACCTGATCCGTCGGACTCAGCACCTCTTTGGCAACAACCATTCCTGGCCGTAAATCTTCCAGCACATAATACCGGCTATTTTTCGAAGCCATCTTTCTTCCCCTTCTGCAAAACACTCATCCAAAGTGCTGCGTATCATATTGTGCGCCTTATGCCTTCCTTAGCACTACACTATATACTAAAGTTCGTTGCACCTACCTTACAATCCTGCTCTCCCAAAACCTTCTCCGCTTCCGCAGGCTGCAAAAGAAAGTTTTTTCAACATTCCAGCAAGCCAAACGCCCGCCAAGCCGCCATTTGCACTTTTTTCAGGGAAATCCCCTGCTCCTGCGCCAGTTTCTTGCAATCTTCATACTCAGGCATAGCATTGTCTTCGCCTAGTTTCATACGCACCTTCCCCCAAGGAGTTTCTACTTCCCGAAAGGCTCTTGCCTGAATGCGCCGTTTCAGCTGTGTCGCCCGCACGCCTAAGGTAGAAGTTTCTTGAAAGAAAACAGCTTCCAGCTCCGCTTGCTTATCCGGCAAGCAGAGCGCCGACAACACCACGCCGCTGCGGCCTTTTTTCATCAAGACCGGTGTCGTCCATACATCTAAAGCGCCGCTTTTTAGCAGCATCTCCGCACTGTAGGCCGTAATTTGAGGGCTTAAATCGTCAAGATTGGCTTCCAGTAAAACAACGTCCTCCCTGCCAGTTTCCTCCGCCAACGTTCCCAGACAAAGACGCAATACATTCGGCTGCGGTAAATCCCAGCCGCCGGCGCCATAGGCTATACGCTCGCAAAGAAAGCCCTCCGGCTGCGCGCCAAAGCCAGCACTCAGTTCCGCCAGCAAGGCCGCGCCGGTAGGGGTTGTCAACTCTCGCGCTATTTCTCCTTGCGCCTGTGGAATACCGCAAAGCAATTCCGCCGTCGCCGGCGCCGGCACCGGCATGCGTCCATGGGCGCACTCTACAAAACCACTGCCTGTGTAAACCTTTGACGCGTATATCTTTTCGATCCCCAAATAATATAAGCCATATACCGTGCCGACAATGTCAACAATGGCATCCACCGCCCCTACTTCGTGAAAATGAACCTTATCCGGCGTTGTGCCATGCACCTTGGCTTCCGCCTCGGCTAAACGATGAAATACCGCCAAACTGCGTTCTCGCACTGCCGGCGGCAAAGGCGCTGCTTGCAGCAATGCCGCAATTTCTGGCAGATGCCGATGTTCATGATGATGGTGATGCGGCTCCAATGCTTTATCTTCTGCCGCAGCATGACCATGCTGGCTATGTCCGCCTGCATGTCCATGGGGCTGCTCTTGCTGGTGGTGATGGTGCTCGTGATCATGGTGATGCAGGCGCACATCCAAATGAGTAGCCGCAATCCCCTTTTTTTGCACCGCCTCCACATCCAAAGAAAATCCCTCTACCTTCAACGAAGCCAGCATGCTGCGCAGCTCCGTTTCCGGCAACCCCAACGCCACTAATCCCCCGAGAAACATATTCCCGCTAATTCCGGAAAAACAATCCAAATATAAAACTTTCATGCCTATTCCTCCCGCACTGCGTATGCCTATTGTATTCATCGCATATGATTGATCATGCTGGCCAGGCGACCTGCGCCAAAACCATTATCAATATTGACAACAGCCACGCCGGCGGCGCAGCTGTTCAGCATGCACAACAAAGCCGACAAGCCGCCAAAATTGGCGCCATAGCCTACGCTTGTAGGCACAGCAACAACCGGTTTGTTCACTAAGCCCCCCACTACACTGGCTAAGGCCCCTTCCATGCCGGCCACGACTACCAACACATTGGCCTCCTGCAATATCTGCTGCTGCGCCAAAAGCCGATGAATGCCGGCTACGCCGACATCAAAAATCCGTTCGACGCGATTCCCCATGATTTCAGCCGTCAAAGCCGCTTCCTCCGCCACAGGGATATCACTGGTACCGGCGCTGAGAACTGCAATACGCCGTTTCTCATCCTTAGGCAGAGCCGCCCGTTCCAAGCAAATAAGCCGAGGTTCTTCATGATACGCCGCTTGCGGCAAAACCTCCCTAACGGCCTCATACATCTCCCAATTGGCCCGGGTGCCAAGAATATTGGCGTTTTTAGCAGCCAGCCGCTCCATGATGCGACGTACCTGCGCCACCGTCTTTCCTTCGCAAAAAACCACTTCTGGAAAGCCTTGGCGAACCGCGCGATGATGATCCAGCTTAGCAAATCCCAAATCCTCATACGGAAGCTGACGGCACACCGTCAACATTTCTTCCAGGGACACGTCTCCCTGACGAAACGCCTGCAATGTTTCTTCCAAATTTTGCTGCTTCTCCATGTTTCTTCTCCTATATCCCGCTAGTCAGCCTTTCACGAAAACCAGTAATTCCCGAAAAAGGTTATTATGTATTATATTGTACACCTACTGATAAAATCCTGTCTGCATACAGCTAAAAAACGCAGAGCTTATGTTTTAGCTCTGCGTTTTAAGAAGATTTTCCATCAACTGCCCGGCTCCGTATGTACAATACGCACCTGCGTTTCCTCCAGCAAGTCCAGCCAGCCGTCAGCTATACGCACTACAGGCAGCGCCCAGTTCGTGCTGTTGAGCATAGCCACCACGCCTCGACGACCATCACTCAAGTTCACGGTTTCCCCCAATCCGTAGGGAATAACCAGCTTCTTCAGCGCCTGCACCGCCTCTGGAGCAAAAAGTCTGCCTTCGCCGCTGCCAATAATCGCCATAGCCTCACGAATGCTCAGGCGTTTCCGGTAAATTCTGTCGGTCGTTAAAGCATCATAGACATCGGCCACAGCCACAATCGCAGACAAGCGATGCATATTTTCTCCGGTAATGGCCCAAGGATAACCGCTGCCGTCATAACGCTCATGATGCTGCAGCGCGATCAGCATCACGCGGGTATCCAACTCCTGCTCCTTGCGCAACAGCCGGTAGCCTGCTGCAGCATGCCCCTGTATTTGAAGAAATTCTTCCCGGTTGAACTTTCCCTCTTTGTTTAAAACATGGACTGGAACCGTCAACTTTCCCAAATCATGCAAAAATCCGCCCATGCCCAAAATAGCCATTTCCTGCCGCGAAAGGCCCAACGCCAGCCCCAGCGCCATAGAAATCAAGCCTACTTGCACACTATGCGCATAAAGATAATTTGTCACATAAGACAAATCATCCAAGACCAACAATAAGTGGGAGCGCCTGACCAATTCATCCGCCACGGCATACGACAGCTCCTGGAGCTGTTTCATATCGAGCTCAGAGCTCTCTGCTGCAAAAGCCCGGAACACTCTGCGCACCTTGCGCATTAGACGTATGCGCGCCGCCCCGGAGACCAACGGCTCCACCCTAACCAGACGCTGGTTCTCCCGGCCTTGCTGCTGCACATACACTTTGGCAATGCCGTATCGCTGCAGCGCCAAACGCAAATCCGGCGTAATCAGACGACCAGCCGCTAAAAGCACCCTCCCGTTTGGATCCAACACATCCTTAGCCGCCACCATGGAAGACTGTAAGGATTCAACCGTAATTTCTTTGATTCTCACAAGCACATCTCCTACGTTCTACGATTATTCTTCGGGCGTATGGAGAAATTAAAAATGCTATAGTCTTATAACATTGTTGAGAAAAAATTCGACGCCCTTGGAGACATTCCTGCCAAGGGCGTCGAATTTTTACAAAGAATTTCCGAAATCACATTTGATGTTTCTTGGAACGCATGCTTTCCAAAAGCAAATACACCAAAGGAACCACCACTAAAGTCAGCACCGTCGAAGTAATCAAACCGCCAACAAGAACAACCCCCATGGAAGAACGCATCTCCGCACCGGCCCCAATTCCCATGGCTACAGGGAGCATACCAAAAATCATAGCCATCGTGGTCATCAGAATCGGGCGCAAACGTACCGATCCCGCCTCAACCAAGGCCTCCCGAATCTCCCAGCCTTCCCGGCGCAGCTGATTCGTGTAGTCAATGAGCAAAATGGCGTTCTTCGTTACCAGGCCCATAAGCATGATAGCGCCAATTAAGGAAATCATATTGATCGTCTTGCCTGTCATCATCAACGATAAAATGGCGCCTACCAGCGAAAACGGCAGGGACAGCATAATGGTCATGGGATGCACAAAGCTTTCAAACTCCGCCGCCAGCACCATGTAGATCAAAATAACAGCTAAGAGAATGGCTTTACTGATTTGTCCAAATGCACTGTTCATACTGTCAGCCTGGCCAACAAATTTATAGGTATAGCCTAACGGCAGGTTCAAATCTGGAATCAACGCCTTGACTTGGTTGAGAATCTCGCCGGCGGAAACGCCTACAGCGTTGGCGTACACAATAACTTGCCGTTGCCTTGACTCGCGGTCAATCTGCGTCGGCCCTGCGCTGACTTTTACGTCAGCAATATCCGCCAAGCGTACAAAAGAGCCGTTAGCCGTTGTACTGACACGCAAGTTGGCTACATCGTCATAGCTAACGCGCCGTCCTTCCTGCAGCCGCAGACGGATATCATAATCATTACCGCCTACATTATACTGATTTTTAGTTACAACTCCCAAAAAAGCCAATTGAATAATATCGCCGGCTGTGGCGGCAGTAATTCCCACGCTTCCTGCCTTAGCAGGATCCAGTTTTACATGGATCTGCGGTTCGTACTGCTCGCTGGAAATATCAACATCCGCCGTTCCCGGCAGTTGCCGGATCATGTCGGCCAGTTCCTGAGCCTTTTGATTCAGCACCTCTAGCTCCGGGCCGCGTAAGCCCAGCTGCACCGGGCGGCTGTCGCCGCGGCCAATCCCCTGATTGGTCACCACCGCTACTTTGAGGCCTTTAATTTTTCTGGTTTGCACCCGCAGATCGTTCATAATGTCGTCCATCGTACGGTTGCGTTCTGAACCAGGTATCAAGCGAACCCCTATAGTACCCTTATAAATAGGATCGCGCCTAGCCCCAGTCACAACAAACGCCGATTGCAATTCTGGCAGCTCCAGCACCACTTTCTCCAAGGGCTGCGCCAGCTGAATCATTTGATCCTGAGACGTACCGGCAGGAGCGGAAAAGTTAATGGAAAACTCGCCCGAATCATAGCTTGGTTGAAACTCAACGCCTACAAAAGGCAGCAGCAAACCGTTAATAAACAAAGATAAAAAGGCGATTGCCACTAGCTTTTTTGGACGCTGCAGCGCCCAGCGCAGCACTTCCCGATAGATGTCGCGCAGCCACAAAAAAGACTGCTCCCACAAATCCAGCGCCTTTTGAATAAAAGGCAGCGATTCTCGGCCGCCATGGCCTTTCAGCCAATACGCGGAGAGCATCGGCGTCAGCGTAAACGCCACAAAGAGAGAAAAGGTAACCGCAAAGGCAACAGTCAGACCAAATTGCTTAAAAAATTGTCCGACGACTTCCCCCATGCTGCCCACAGGCACGAACACGGCTAAAATAGACAGCGTTGTCGCCAATACAGCCAGGGAAATCTCCTGCGTTCCTTCTTTGGCCGCCTGCAAGGGAGGTTTACCTTCTTCCATATGGCGGAAGATGTTCTCAATAACCACAATGGCATCGTCAATCAAAATACCTACGGCCAAACTCAACCCCATCAAAGACATATTGTTAAGGGTAAAATTCATCACTTTCATCAAAAAGAAGGTGGCAATAATGGACGTCGGAATGGCAATGGCCGAAATAAGCGTAGCCCGCACATTCTGCAAAAACAAAAAGGTAATGATAACCGCCAGAAAGCCGCCAAAAAGGAGCGAGACCATAACGTCTTCCACATTGTCCCGAATATAAGTGGAACTGTCACGTACAATGGTGACAGTAATATCCTTAGGAAGAACCCGCTCCTGCATGCTTTGCATCGCTTTTTTGGCACGTTCGGCCACATTAACCGTATTGGAGCCGGACTGCTTCTGCACCGCCACCATGACGCTAGGTTTGCCGTTAGTATGGGCAAAGCCCCGTTCCTCCGCATAGCTGTCTACGACTTCTACAACGTCACCGACACGAATGAGACGTCCGTCGCGGTTAGCCAGCACCAAATTGCGCAATTCTTCTACCGACGTGTATTTCCCCAGGGTACGCACCGTCAGCTCCAAACTTTTGGCGCTGACCTGCCCGCCCGGAGTGTCTATGTTTTGCGCATTTACTGCTTCATCTAGGTGCTGATACGTAATATTGTAGGCTTCCATTTTGGCCGGATCGATACGCAGTTGAATCTCCCGCAAGGTCGACCCAAATACATTGACATCGCCTACGCCATCCAGCCGCTGCAGCTCGTCTTTAACAATGTCTACCGCCAATTTACGAATTTCCTGGCGCGGCCGTTCATCCGAGGCCAAGCTGAAATAAATAATGGATTGCGCACTAATGTCAAAGCGCTGCACTACCGGTTCATCAATCTGATCCGGCAGCTTTTTGCGCACCCCTGCAACTTTTTCCCGCACTTCATTGGCCGCCATTTTGGGGTCAGTGCCAAATTCAAATTCCAAGGTGATTTGCGAAGAGCCTGTTTTAGAAATAGAAGATAAAGTCTTTATGCCGGATACCGAGCTAACCGCATCCTCAATTGGCTTGGTAACTAAAGTTTCCATTTCCTCCGGTGAAGCGCCGGTATAGGTTACCGTCACATTAACAATAGGAAATTCCACATCTGGATACAAATCCAAACCAATGCCGGAATAGGAGCTCAGGCCAAATACCACCAGCAACAACACCAGCATGGTAGTAAAAACCGGCCGCCTGATAAATGTTTCGATCATTTTGCGGCCTCCGCTTCACTATCGCCTGCGTCAATTCTCGCTCCGTCACGCAGTTTATTCTGACCGGAAACCACAATTTGTTCTCCCTCTTGCAAGCCTTCCAAAATTTCAGCCCAGCCGCCGCCAATATAACCGGTTTTCAACAAGCGCTGCTGCACCCTTCTTTCAGCATTAACCACATATACCGTTTTTTGGTCTTCCCTCATAACTAAAGCGCTTTCAGGCACAACCAAGGCATTGGGGTGCGCCGCGCCTGTCACTTCCGCCTTAGCGAACATGCCCGGCTTCAATATCCCTGTAGGATTCGAAATCTCAATTTCCGCCATAAAGGCCCGGGAAGCCGTCGCCGCCGAGGGCGACACACGCACAATAACTCCCTCAAAGATTTGATTCCCCAAAGCCTCTATCCGCACAGACACTTTCTTCCCCACAGCAACATCGCTTACCTGCGCTTCACCGACGGTTACCTTTGCCAGCAGAGACGTTAAATCGGCCACCGTTACAATAGCTGTGCCCAGTTTGGTATAGCCTCCAGACTGCAAAAAACGCTTGGTAATTACACCGCCCTTAGGAGACCGGACCTGAGTATGATCCAGTTTAGCCTTGGCTAAAGCCAAACTTCCCTCATAAGAACGTACCTGGCCGATAGCCAAGTCGCGCTTCGTCCTAGCCGTATCCAAAGAGGAAACTGACACAGCGCCTTGTTCCGACAAAGATTCCATGCGCTGCAAATCCAGCCTCGCCTGTTCTAAATCCGCTTTCTTCGACAACAGGTTTCCTTCCGCCTGAATAACCTGCGCTTCCAGCTCCGCCGTATCCATTTGCGCCAGCAAGGTTCCCGTGGCTACCAGATCGCCTTCTTCTACGAGCACGCGATCAAGACGGCCATCCACCTTCGCGGATACGTCTGCATTCCAGACAGGCTCCAAACTGCCCGAAAAAATCAGTACCGGCTGCAAATTTTGGCGTCCAACTACAGCAGTCGTAACATTGGGTATTTTCCCCTGGGCCATGCGAGCCGCACGCTCTTTATTCGCTGAAATATTGCTGTAGATACGAAAGCCAATGATCGCGGACAATACGACTACAACTAGAACCGTGACTGTAAGTATCTTTTTCTTCCGTGTCACCCTTGCTTCAACTCCCACTTCTCATCTATGTTGTTTATACAACTATAATTACAAACATTTAAAATGATTCCACTTATAAAGAAAAATTCCTCCCACAATAGCAATAAAAAAATACTCTTGGTTGAAAATTCTCCAACCAAGAGTATTTTTGTTTTTCATTCACCACAAATATAACATAATGCCGCTAGTACATCCGCCTCAGTTACTTGCTTAGTCACTAAAGCCGTTCCAGCTTCCTGCAGCAACACCCAGTGCAGCGTCCCTTCAGCCACTTTTTTATCATGCATTAAAAGCGGCGCCAATTGCTCAGCAGAACATACCGTGCTCCGTATGGGAAGAGCAATGGCTTTTAAAATGCGCTCCAGCCGTTCACATGTTCCCGGAGCCGTCACGCCGCAGAGTTCTCCCAAGTAAGCCGCTCCGATCATGCCAATCGCCACCGCTTCGCCGTGAATATACTGTGCAAAGCCAGTAGCGCTTTCCAAGGCGTGGCCCATCGTATGGCCAAAATTCAAAAGCGCTCTCCGGCCTGTTTCCTTCTCGTCTTCCGCTACAATCGCCGCTTTATGGCGACAGCAAACGCCAATAACGTATTCTATTTCTGCGCAGCTCTTTTGACGCAAAGCCTCCGCATGCTTCTCCAGCCATTCCAGAAACGACGCGTCAAAAATCGCTCCGTACTTCACGACCTCCGCCAAGCCGCCGGCCCATTCGCGTTCTGGCAGGGTATCTAGGGTCGCCACATCCGCCGCTACCAAATGCGGCTGATAAAAGGCGCCGATTAGATTCTTGCCCTGCGGATGGTTCACCGCGACTTTGCCGCCCACGCTGGAATCCACCTGCGCCAATAAGGTCGTCGGCAGCTGCACAAAAGGAACCCCCCGTAAAAACGTAGCCGCCACAAATCCCGCCAGATCCCCTACAACACCGCCGCCTAAGGCCATAATAGGCCGCTTTCGGTCAATTCCCGCCAGCAGCGCTTCATCATACAGCCGTTGGGCCCAAGCGAAGGTTTTGGCACTTTCACCGGCCGGAACCACAGCCAAGCGTACTTGCCAGCCCGCCGCCTCTAATACGTTTTTCACGGCCTCGCCATATAAAGGCCGCACATTCTCATCTGTCACCACCAGCGTTTTTCCCGCCTTTAAGGCCGCTTGCGAGCACAAAGCCGGTAATTGTCCCAACACTCCGGCTGCAATATGAATCTCGTACCTTCTTTCACCGGTGACCACTTCTACGATGTCCACGCAACCAGCCTCCTTGCCTTACAAACTCCACTATTTTTTCCGCTATTTCCTGCGGCCCGCATTCGCTTGTATCAATAACTACGTCTGCTGCTTGCGTATATACCTCTTCACGCTGGGTCAACAAGGAGCGCACGCGTTCTTCCCGTTCTTCTACCGCTAGCAACGGGCGACTTTGACGTCGGCCGGTACGCTCCAAAATAACTTCCGGCGAGGCTTGGAGTAAAACCAAAATTCCATTGCGCCGCAAGCGCTTTACATTCTCCTCGTCCAGAACCACACCGCCGCCGGTAGCAATGACGGTGCCTGTATAGCGCGACAGGCGAGCAATCATTTCCTTTTCCTTGCCGCGAAAAACTTCTTCGCCTGCTTGCTCGAAAATCTCGGAAATGCTTTTTCCTTCCTGGCTTTCTAATTTACGATCGCTGTCAACGAAAGGGTAGCCAAGTCTTGCCGCTAAAATCCTACCAATCGTAGTCTTGCCAGTTCCCATAAAGCCAATTAGAACAAGATTGCGTCTCATGCTCGCTGCTCCAAACGCTGTTTATAAGCTGCGATGTTGTGTTTTAGGTCCTGGAAACAATCGCCGCCAAATTGCTCGCTAATTACCTGCGCCAAAGTAATGGCCAGCATGGCTTCCGCCACTACTGCCGCTGCCGGCACAGCACAGACATCGCTGCGTTCCTTGCAGGCGTCTACGGCCGCCTTAGTCCGCAAATCCACCGTCGCCAACGGCTGCATTAACGTGGGAATCGGCTTCATTACGAGGCGCAGCCACAACACTTCCCCGTTGCTCATGCCGCCTTCTAAACCACCGGCATGATTGGTGCGGCGAAAAAAGCCTTTAGGGTCAGCATGAAAAATTTCATCATGCGCTTGGCTTCCAGACAAGTTTGCATATTGGAAGCCTTCGCCAAACTCAACGCCTTTAATGGCGGGAATCGAAACCATGGCCGCCGCCAAGCGCGCATCCAAGCGCCGATCTCCTTGGGCATAGGTGCCAAGTCCCGCCCACAGTCCGTCTGCAAAGACCTCGATCACGCCGCCTAGGGTATCGCCTGTGCTCTGCGCCTCTGCTACTCTCTGTTTCATAGCCAGCGAAGCCGCCTCATCCAGACAAGCTGTCTGCGAATCCGGCTGCCGCCAAGCCTGAAAAGCCTCCATACCTTGCAACGGTGATTCCACGCCGCCTAAATTGACAACATGAGAACGCACCTGGACGCCTAAGGCTGCTAAAAGCTGTTTGCATACCCCGCCGGCCGCTACGCGCGCTGCCGTTTCTCTAGCGCTGGCTCGTTCCAGAATATCGCGCGCATCCTGACGGTCATACTTTAATACGCCAGTTAGATCCGCATGCCCAGGCCGCACGGCAGTAACCGCTTCCCCTGCGGGGGCCCCGAAAGGCGCCATTCTATCCAGCCAATTGGCATGATCCCGGTTCTCCACCACCAAAGTCAAAGGCGAACCTAGGGTTTCCCCAAAGCGCACGCCTGACGTAACCCGGACTGTATCGGTTTCTATCGCCATCCTGCCGCCGCGACCTACGCCCTGTTGCCGACGCGCCATCTCTTGTTGCAGCAACTTCTCTTCCAGCTTTACCCCTGCGGGCACTCCTTCCATAATCACCGTCAAAGATGGTCCATGTGATTCTCCCGCAGTCAAATACCGTATCATGATCGCGCCCTCCTGCTTTATGCTTCAATTCTCTTTATCACAGTATATAGTAATAGTAAGCTTTGCTTGCACATTTTCTTGCTGCTCCTGCAAAACCAGGCTTTGCAATACTGCCAACCGATTCAGTTTTCCCAGGGACGTCAAAAAAAGCTGCATATTTTGAAACGAGCCGTGCGCCGCCAATTCCACAGGAAGCTGAAGCCATAAGGCCTCTTGTTGCACCTCTCTAGGACGCACCTGCACAATCGCTACCCCGGAATCTCGCGCCGCCTGCTCCACCTCCAGCAAAAACGAGCCCACCTCCGGCCCCGGTGGTAGTTTCTGCTGCAGCAACACATACTTTTCTTGCAGCAACAGTTTCCTGGAAGGTTGATCCTGCAAGCCATACTTCTCCAATTGTTCGTTTTTTTCTTCTTGCTGCCTGGTTTGCGCTTCCAACGCCAGCAGCCGCTCGCGGCATGGCATAATATAAGAAAAAACAATTCCCATAAACAAAAGAAAAACACTCACCAAAAAAGCACCTGATTTACGCAACAAAGACTGGTTCTGCCAAAAACGATAAAAAGAAAGCAAGGGAACCTTCATCTCCCTTTAAAACGTAACGACAATTCAAAATGATCCAACCTCTGCTCATCCGCCTCTACCAAACCTAGGCTTAGGCCGCTAAATGACGGCTGGTTCTCTAGATTCTTCATAAAAGCCACTAAATCCCGTTGCGTAAGCGCCATCCCCTTTAAGCGCAATTGACCGCCTGCTTCAGCACTGATTTCCTGCAACCAGACTTGCGGCGGCAGCCTCTGTCCAATAGTTTCTAAGGCAGAGCCCCAAGGAAGGCTCCTCTGCAGGACCTGCTGCACACGGCGCCCCTTGCTTTCAATTTGCTCCTGCAACTGTGCTTCTTCTCGTCGGGACGCCTCCACCGGCAGCAACAGCTGATAGTGATTCCAAGCCTGCTGCCATTTTTCTTCTTGCCGTTGCAACAGGCAGAAATAAAAAAAGCTTAAAGTCATTGCCAAAACAAAAAAAACACCTGTAAGAAACCATACTAATTTTTGTAACCGATCCCGGCCGCCGCGTTGAGCTAGCGGCAGAAAGTTAACGCAAACCACTTTGGACCCCCCTCATGGCCAAACCGATGCTAAGAGATAAGGCCGGAGCCGCCGTCTCTAAAAACGACTTGTCAAAAAGAGGCGCCGCGGTTACCTGCTGCCAGCAAGCATTCTGCAGCACAGGCAACCCAGTCTGTTTGGCTGCAACTCGTCCTAACGCCTCTTTCTCTAGAAGTTCGCCGCCTAAATAAATGCTTTGCAGAGGATACTCCGCATGCAAAGCCTGATAAGCCGCCGTTCTTTCCGTTAAGACTGCCGCCAATTCCACTATAGAAAGCTCTGTTTCCGTTCCGTCTATCGTTTCGACGGCCCCAGGAATCCCTTGATGAACAAAACACAAATGCGCATGTTCCGCTTCCACCTTAACCAAAAGCGCCTCTTCAGGCTCCCCGTTGGCTCGCGCGAAAGCCACAGCTTCAGGTTCCACCGCAGCCAGCTTCATTCCCGCCTCGCCGGCTGCAGCAGCAAGCCAGTCAACACGCTCTCTAAGTGCGGCAGCAGCAAACACCAAGGTGTCCTCAGTAGAAGAAGCACTCTCCAGAACAGCCGCATCATAATAATACTGTTTAGCCTCCTCTGCCAGAAAAGGCTGCAATTCCCAGCGCGCTGCTTCCAAGAGTTCCTTTTCAGGCATAAACGGCAAGCGAAGCACTTGAAAATAGGAGTGCTCTGCTCCAATACCCGCCACAGCAACTTCTGCCTGCATACCGTTACGGCCTATGGCATCTCGCAGAAGTTCCCCAGCTATTTGAGAAGAAACCGCCTTCTCCCCCCGCGGCCTGTCTTCAATAGCAAATTGCCGTAAGCTCATCGGCCCGTCAGGTGTTTGCCCCAGTTCCGCTACTGTTAGATGGATGGCGCCAAATTCAAACCCCACAGCTGCCACAGATTTCCGTCGCCGCCAAATCTGCCGCATCCGCTCCCACAAAGTTCTTTACTCTTCTGTATGACGAGGATTTTTATTAACAATAACCGCCGCCATACTGATTGCACTAATCACATCGACCGTAAATTGCGCTTCCAGCCCTCTGATTTTAGTGAAAATCTCGCCACGGTCTGTGGCGACATAGCGCGGCGGCAGAAAATTCAGCGCCAAGGCCGCCAAATCATTCCGGCAGCGCGGACAGCGGCAGACGTTTTCAGGGTACGAATCCAAGACGCGATCCAAATGGCTCCAGACCAGTTCTTCCATGCAGTTTTTTACATTCATTCAAAGGCCCTCCTTTAATTCGTAAGTATTCCAGGAACGAAGCAAAAAGACATCTGCACTAGCAGAAGGAAGCTCTGAAAATAACGGCGGCGCAGCTCCGTATAAATGAGCTTGTTCGCCAATCTGAAGAAAGTCCTTGCTCCAAGCTCCGCCAACAAGCTGCACCCGGTCGCCCGCTGTCAAATGCTGTCCGGCCCATAACCATACTTGTTCCAGTTTGGCATCATGGCCGACAATAATGGAGCCGCTCGCCGCCAACAGCCACGGACCTCGAAAGTGATAGTAGGCAGGTACATAGACATCGCCATCCACATAAACCGTACCGCTGGCCCCCAGACCGACCGAAGGCTGCACCAGCAACAGCGTGCCGGAATAATAAAAATCGCCGTTAACAAATTGATCCGGCGACAACAAGGGCGCATCGCGGTGTCCAGCAATAGGAGGAATTGGCACCGTCAAGTCTGCCGCAGGATGGCAGCCGCCCACGCTCACGCCCCCATCGGTCTCAATTTTTTGTCCTAAACAAGGGCCATCCACAAAAACGCCTTGCCTGCCGTGTATCGTTCCTCCTGCTGAAACTACGCCTTGCAAATAGTCCTGCTCACTCAAAAACAAATCGCGTTCCGTCGCCAGCAAGCAGCGAGAAAGCGTCAAGGAAAGGTCGGCTTCCACAACTAACTGCCGTGCTTCTCCCTGGCAATTCGCCCGAGACACCAACAGACGACGCCAGGGCTGGCGAGCTAAAATGCTTACTTTATAAGTTCCTTCACCGCCTAGGTTACGGCTATACGAGCCATTAAACGCCCTATCAGAAGCTAATTTGACGATACCATCCTGAATTCCTGCTTCTGCCAGATATTGCGCCTGAATTCCCCGGCTCAAGGCGGCGGCGGTAGCCGCTTCGCTATGTACATAAGCTGCAATGCCAGTTCCTAGAGCTAACAGAAAAAAACAAAGAACCAAAACGGAAACAAGAATAGACCCTCTTTTTCTTCGGTCTTTACAACCCATGTCCACGCCCCCAACCACTGCAGGAAGCGGCTTGTGTTTCCAGCGACAATAGCTTTTGCCCGTCTTGTACTGTCAGCTGAATGCGCACGTTGTCTACACCGCCGCTATGAATAAGAGTAAACGCACAATGGCGCAACGGCAAGGTTCGCACGGCCCCTGCGCCGCTGCTTACCGGCTGAGCTCCGCCTCCGTTCTGTTCCCGCCGTAACAACAGCATAGATTGATCAAAGCAATAGCTGACATTCGTACAAGGCTTTTCCGCCTGATATTTCATATAAAGTTTTAAATGCGTTGAGTCCGGCGCCTCCACATAGCTGGCCAGCATCACATCCCTGGCAATAGCATCTATCAAAAAGCGAGCTTCCCTCTGCAAAAGAATTTGCGTGAAACTTTCCTGCGTCAGCGCTACGCCTAGTTTAGCTGCAGGAACTACACAACTCAGCAGTGCGCTCCATAGCAACATGGCGACCAGGAGTTCCGCTAAAGTAACCCCCCTGGAATTTGCGATCCCAAGCCTTTTTCTCAAGGAAGCAAGGTGCTGTATTGCAGTTCGTGCCTGAGACCATCTGCGCCTTGCCAGCCGAACCATACAACCGCCTCCTTTAAGGAGGGGCTGGCTGTGCTGCTCTGCAACGTTCGGCGGCACTGCACGACCAAGCTTCCTGAAAGCTGCCGCTCTTCCTGTCCTGGGAGAGCTTCCCCTGTGCGCAGTCGTTCCATTTCTTCCTGCGCTGCCAGCGCCGCCAACGAACGCGCTTTGGCTTCTTGCACAGCAAGCCATTCCGTCTTCAAAAAAGCAAAAACAGCGCCGCCGACACTGAAAAAGATAAAAAAAGCCAGCAGCGCTTCCGCTAAGATAATTCCTGCCTGCGTCTTCTTACATCCAGCCATTGCGCACCTCAATCCGCCCCGGCATATCCAAGACTACGTTCATTGCCTGCGTCGGCCAACGATTGCGCCGTAATGTCAGGGTAACGCCAACAGGCATACGCCCGGCTTGATTAAATTGAACTTGACGACCGCAAGGAGAATTGACTACCACTTCGTCAGGCAGTTGAACGGTCTTGCAAACAGCTCCGTTTCGCAGCAATTGATAGCCCGTAATCGGAACGCCAACAAAATATAACGAAGGAAATACGGGCTGCTCATAAGGGCGATCCGACGTTCCCATGGCTGTATTAACCGACCACTGTCGCAGCAAAGCTAAATCCGCCGCCAACTGTTGCGCCCCTACCTCCGTAGGGGCGCCTCTAGGCAGCCGCCAATAAAGCGCACTTGCCGCCATCAAGATCATAATTACTGAGCAAATCACCAACAGTTCTAGCATCGAAGCTCCTTGCTGGCGAAATTGTTGCATCCCAAGCGCCTCCCGACCTATCCAGTCCTGTTAATTCCGCTTTGTAATTCACATAACTTTCACATATTGTATAGGTCTTCGTCGCTCACTAATAACTTCCTGCCTTAAGTTTGCAAATTTCCGAAGTAAATTAACGTAAATCCATCAGCCAGCTTTCCCGAAAGGTGCGTGCCTGCAAAAAATAAGCATGCAGCTTCTGCCGATCTCCGGCCTCAACCGCTTGAGCGCATTCTGCAAGAATATCCTGCAGCTTCCCGATTTGCCGGTGTATCTGCGCAGCATTGCTAATGCAAATATCCGCCCACATGTCTGCATCTGAGGAAGCAATGCGCGTAGTGTCTCGAAAGCCGCCCCCCGCCATTTGCACCCGAGCGTCTCCCAGCTCGGCCCTAGCTAACAAATGCACCAGCGCTGCCGCCGTTACATGGGGAATATGGCTAATTACAGCCGCCCATTGGTCATGCTCTTGAGGATGCATGACGGCAACCTTAGCCCCCAATGGAAGCAGCAGGGTTCGCAACATTTCCACTTGCGCCTCTGAAGCTCTTTTCCCAGGCAGCAGCAAATACCACTGTCCCTGAAACAAGTTTTTTTGCGCCGCTTTCATGCCGCTTCTTTCGCCGCCAGCCATAGGGTGCCCGCCAATGTAAGAACAATACTCCGGCAACAGCGCTTCTAACGCTTCTGAAACAGCCGATTTAGTGCTTCCCACATCGGAAACAACGCATCCGGCAGGTAATTTTTCCGCAATTTCGGCCATTAAAGACGCCATTTGCAGTACTGGTGTCGCCAGAATGACAATGTCAGCCTGCGCCACCGCCTCAACAGCGGTAGCAAAGCAAATGTCCGCAGCTCCTCGTTCCAGCGCCAACTGCCTTGCTGCCTCCGCTTTATCAAATCCATGTACAAACACATCGGCGCCGCTGTTCCGCAGCGCCATGCCCAAAGAACCGCCAATCAGGCCTAAGCCTAAAATCGCAACCCGCTTCACGACAGGCTCCTACCCATCAAACCGGCAAAGGAGCGAACCTCGTTCATCAAAAGATTAAAATTCTTAGGCGTCAAGGACTGATTGCCATCACAAAGAGCCCGCGCCGGTTCCGGGTGAACTTCTACCATCAGGCCGTCAGCACCAGCGGCAATGGCGGCTCTGGCCATCGGCGCCACCAGGTTCCACTTACCGGTAGCATGACTCGGGTCCACGATAACCGGCAGATGGCTTAACATTTTCGCAGCCGCAACAGCGCTCAGGTCCAAGGTATTGCGCGTGAATGGCTCAAAGGTCCTTATCCCTCGTTCACAAAGGACCAATTGAAAATTCCCTTCGCGCAAGATGTACTCAGACGCCTGCAGCCATTCTTCAATCGTCGCCGACAAGCCCCGCTTCAACAAAACCGGCTTGCCTTTCTTGCCCACTGCCTGCAGCAGCTTGAAGTTCTGCATATTGCGAGCGCCGATTTGCAGCATGTCCGCGTAATTGCTTACCAGATCCAAAGATTCCACATCCACCACTTCGGTAACCACTTGCAGGCCCACTTCCTGACTGACTTCCGCCAAAAACTTCAGGCCTTGCTCCTCCAGCCCTTGAAACGCGTAAGGAGAAGTGCGCGGCTTGTAGGCGCCGCCCCTTAGAAATTGAGCGCCGCCGGCTTTTACCGCCAGGGCCGCTTCCCGCAGTTGTTCCTTGCTTTCCACAGCGCAAGGTCCCGCCATGACGGCCAATTCTGTACCGCCAATCTGCGCGTCGCCAACCGTTACGATGGTATTGCTTTCCTTAACATCCCGGCTCACCAAATTCAGCCCCGAGCTGACAGGCACTGCTTTTTCAACACCAGGCAACGCTTCTAAGGCCAGTACGTCAATCGCCTCCCGCGCGCCAATTACGCCAATAATCGTATGGGTGGAGCCGTCCGAAAGATGCGGACGCAAGCCTGCCTGCTCAATGTATTCCACTAGACGCTGTACGTCTTCCTGGTGGGCGTTCTTTTTCATAACTACGATCATGATAAATATCTCCTTTTAGGCGCCGCAGGGCGCATTTATTTTTTCCCTCGTTTTTTGAATGCACTGTATCTGATAGGCATAGCCATCTTCCATGGCAACCACCTCCTTAAAAAAACAAAAAGCACCCGTCCCCTCTCAGGGACGGATGCATGCATCCGCGGTACCACCCTGCTTGCAAAGCAAGCCTCTCATTTAGGTACAGGCTGGTCAATGCCGATACCTTAGCCTCTGATAACGGTGGCGCTCCGTCGTATCCTACTTGGAAAAATTCCGTTCGGACCGCAGCTCACGAGTGTATTTCCACCGTCTTCTTTACTGTGTCACAGCGCCCCACAGCTCTCTGTAAAAGAAATTCGATGTACTTCTCCCGGTCATTGCCTGTTCTTTTTTTCCTTGGGTCTTACTATAACAGGCAAGTACAAACAAGTCAATACATTTTACCTGTTTCTTAAAATTTTCTTTTTCTGTTAGCCTAGGAGTACGTATTGTTCTGGTTGCAAGGACGTATTTCTCTCTACAGAGAACGAACGACAAAACTCTTTTTCCCATTGCCGCAAACGCTGTCCTAAAAAAGGCTGTTCCGCCAGGAAAGCCGACAACTGCAGTGTCACATTTCCCTGGAGCAAATTCTGCCGCTGCCGCCGCCGAAGTTCGCGAGCTACTTCTAAAAAAATAGTTTCACTGGAACGAATGCGGCCGCGACCGCTGCAGCAAGGACAGGGCGCATGCAGCAAGGCGCCGATGCTCTGCCGCGATTTCTTGCGAGTCATTTCTAATAGGCCTAAAGACGTAAAGCCCATAACATGTGTTTTGGTTCGATCCCGGCGCAATTCTTTTTGCAACGCCTCCATAACTCCCTGGCGCGCTTCTTCGCTCTCCATGTCGATAAAATCAATAATGATAATACCGCCGATATCGCGCAACCGCAGTTGTCGAGCTATCACTTGCGCCGCTTCCAGATTGGCGTGATACACAGTTTCAGCCAACGTACTTTTACCAATAAATTTCCCTGTGTTTACATCAATTGCAGTAAGCGCCTCGGTCTGATCAATAACAATAAAACCGCCGCAGTCCAAGGGGATTTCTCTACCGGATAAAAGAGCCAGCTGCTCCTCCACGCCAAAACGCACATACATGTCTTCTTTGGCTGTATATAGTTTCACTCGCTCCGCCAGTTCCTGAGAAATGCGCAACAGTAATTCCCGCATGCGTTGGTATGCATCGCCTTGATCCACAAGCACTTCCTCTATATCCTGGGTGAACTGGTCTCGGATCAGGCGAATGACTAAGTCAGCATCCCGATACAGCAGATGCGGCGCCTGGCTGCGTTGATGCCGCGCCAGCAGAGTTTGCCAAAGATTGCAAAGGTAGGCTATATCTTTTTCCAGATCCTCCCGGCCTGAACCTGCCGCTACAGTACGCACAATCAGACCCATGCCCTCTGGCCGCAGTGATTCAGCCAGCTCTTTCAAGCGTTCTCGTTCTTCTTCCTGCTCAATACGTCTGGAAACGCCAACATAATCAGCGCCAGGCATCAGTACCACATAGCGTCCTGGCAGAGTAATCTGCGCCGTAGCGCGGGGGCCTTTACTGCCTACTGCATCCTTCGCAATCTGTATAATCAGCTCCTGCCCGACACTCAGGGAGCCGGCCTGCGCCGAAGCTTCCGGCAAATCGCCTAAATACAAAAAAGCGTTTTTCTCTGTCCCAATATCAATAAAGGCTGCCTGCATCCCAGGCAGAACATTTTGTACCTGTCCCTTGTAAATATTACCAACCAGCGGACCTGCCCCTTGACGTTCCGCGGCAATTTCCAAAAGAATGTCGTCTTCGCAAAGAGCCAGACGCGTCTCTTCGGGGGTCACATTTACCAAATACCGTCTCATGACGGCATGGCCTCCACAACCTCACCAGTTCCAAACAGGCTTTGCTCTTGGCCTTGCGCATCGTCGACGTACAAGCCCACGCGATGAATCCGCGCCGCAGCCCGCCAGCGTTGTCCCTGCCCCGCTAACGCTCCTGCCGCTTCAACCACCTCCACAGGCTTCATACTGCCTGTAGGCGTGATACGAATGGAAAAAGAAAGAGCGCACTCCTCATCTGACAACCGCTGCACGGTCAATGTTCCCGGCACATACGTCTTGGCGTCAATCGCCCGATTTCCTTTGGGTGACAGCTTAGTATACGGAACGGTTGCGGCATTTTGAAAAGCCGCAGCCCCTTGAACCGCTTCTATTTCGGGCAGACGCAAAACCACGCGGTAAGAAGCGCGATTAATTTGCGACATCAAAGAGGGCGCGCGCTCCGGCAGATAGCACAACCGTTTCACGCGAATACCCCGAGGCAAGGCTTGGTTCAGCCTGGCGGCGCAGTCCTCTAACGCCACCGTCTCCGTTAGTTCTAAATCCATATACTCCCCTTCGCTGGTTACTCCCACCGACAAAGCCGAAGCAAAGGCCAGTTTCATGTGCGGATTGAACCCTTCGGAATACGCCGCAGGCAGTTTGGCCCGACGGATGGCCCGTTCCATGGCGCGGGCATAATCCAAATGCGAAATAAAGCAAACTTCTTCTTCTTTGGTAATCTCCATCCGAATCTTATGCATTTTTGCTCCTCCAATCCTGCACAGAAACGCCCAACGCCGGGCAGACGCCGCAAGCGCCGCAAGCCCCCCGCCGACAGTCTTCGGTTAGCGTCTCCGCCAGCGCTGCTGCATACTCGCTCTTTAAAAACTCCTTATCCACACCACAGGATAAATGGTCCCAAGGCAACTTCTCCTCAAACCGTCTTTCACGGTTGGCGTATTGATGCGGATCTACATTACAAGCTTCAAAGGCTTCCATCCAGGTCCGGTAGTTAAAATGCTCCGACCAGCCGTCAAAGCGCGCACCGCCGCGCCAGGCTGCAAGCAACACCGCTCCCAAACGCCGATCTCCCCTGGCAAAAGCGCCTTCTAAAAAGCTGGTTCGCGAATCATGCCAGCTCAACGAAACACCGCCGCCTCGGATTCGCTCGCGCAGCAATTGCTGCTTGCGCTCAATTTCTTCACGGCTGTTCTGAGGAAACCACTGAAACGCCGTGTGCGGTTTGGGCACAAAAGAGGAAACGCTGACCGTCACTTTAACGCCTTTTCTTCCTTTTACAGCCTTGTACCAATCTACTACTTTATACGCCAAATCAGCAATGCCCAAGACGTCTTCATCCGTTTCCGTAGGCAAGCCTATCATGAAATACAGCTTCACCGTCGACCAGCCAGACGAGAAAGCCGCACTGACCGCTTGGCGCAGATTCTCTTCGGTAACCCCTTTATTGATTACATCCCGCAGACGCTGCGTTCCCGCTTCCGGCGCAAAGGTCAAACCGCTTTTACGCACTTGCTGTACCTTATGAGCCAGCTCCACCGAAAAGCTGTCAATACGCAGGGACGGCAGCGATAGGCTAACCCCCTCCGCTTTGTGCTTCTCCAGCAATGTCTCCACTAAGGGTTCCAAGCAGGAATAATCAGCGGAGCTCAGGGAGGTTAAGGACATTTCGTTGTAGCCCGTATTATCTAGCATCTCCTTAGCCAGCGCCTGTAAGGTCTCTTGCTGTCGCTCCCGTACCGGGCGGTAGATAATGCCAGCTTGGCAAAAACGACAGCCTCGGGTGCAGCCGCGAAACAGCTCCAGCATAATCCGGTCATGCACCGATTCCACATAAGAAACAATGGGCCGCGTTGCCGTTCCCATCGCATCCAAGTCTGCCACCACGCGTTTTTGCACGCACGCCGGCGCCTCCGGCTGCAGCGGCGTTATGGCCGTATCAAACGAGGCTTCATCATAATGAACCTCATAAAAAGAGGGGACATAGATGCCGCGGCAAGTCGCCAAACGACGTAAAATCTCCTGACGTCCGCCCGGTTTGCCGGCTTGTTTCCAGGCGCTGTACTGCGCAATCACTTCGCCTAGGACTTCCTCGCCCTCGCCCAGCACAAAGCAATCAAAAAAGTCAGCCGCAGGCTCTGGATTAAACGCACAAGGACCGCCGCCAATTACCAACGGCTCATCCTCTTGACGTTCCCTCGCCAAAAGGGAAATCCCCGCCAAATCCAACATATTCAGCACATTGCTGTAGCTCATTTCATATTGCAAGGAAAAACCGAGCAACTCAAAATCCCGGATCGGCGTGCGTGTTTCCAGAGAATATAAAGGCAAGCCAGCCTGGCGCATCTCCTTCTCCATGTCCACCCATGGCGCGTATACTCGCTCCACGGCGGCGTCCTCTCGCTCATTCAGCAGCTGATACAGTATTTTCAAACCCAAATTAGACATACCTACTTCATACACATCAGGCAGGGATAACGCCACACGCACTAGCCCAGAATGCAATTCTTTACGCACACTATTATACTCCTGCCCAGTATAACGGGCAGGCTTTTCCACACGACTTAGCATGGCCGCATCTAATTGAAGCATGCTCATCCTCCTCTTAATAAAACGTCAACAAGACGCCTCCAGCGCCATAGCACCGAATAGGCGCATGACCACTACGGGGCGTCCTGTTACAATATGTTTCGCCATCAGGCCTCTTCAGAACATAATTTTCTGTCTGCGCATATAAACATTTAACAGCAAGCCGACACTAAGCAAATTAGTAGTCAGCGCACTGACGCCATAACTCATAAAAGGCAAAGGAATACCCGTCACAGGCATAATGCCGGCAGTCATGCCGACGTTAACCAGCACATGGAATCCCAGCATCGACGTTACGCCTGTCGCCAAAAGAGAACCAAAATTGTCTCTGGCCTCCCCGGCGATCTTAACGCCCCTGTAGAGCAGGACAAAGTACAATAGCAGCAGCAGCACAGCGCCCAAAAAGCCCAATTCTTCCCCAATAACTGCAAAAATAAAATCCGTATGGTTTTCAGGCAGAAAGTTCAGCTGACTTTGGGTACCGCCAAAAAGTCCCTTGCCAAATAGCATGCCCGAACCAATAGCAATTTTCGACTGAATAATATGATAGCCAGAGCCCAAAGGATCTACGTTAGGATCCAAAAAAACAGTCAAGCGCTTTTTTTGGTACTCTTTAAGAAAATGCCAAAAAATAGGCATAAAAGCCAAGCCGGCTCCAAAAATAGCCATCAAATGTTTCGCATTAATCCCGGCGATAAAAACCATACCGAAAAGAATGGCTAAAAACACCAGGGACGTTCCCAAATCCGGCTGCTTCATCACCAGCAGGAAAGGTACGGCCACATACAAGAACACCGGTAAGATTTCCCGGAATGAGTTGAGTTTGCCGACCCGCCCCTCTAACAATTTTGCCAAAGCAATAATCATGATCAGCTTGGAAAATTCCGAAGGCTGCAAACTAATGGGTCCCACCTGAATCCATCGCTGCGCGCCCAGCGCGCTCTGTCCAACAAACATTACTGCCAGAAGCAGTACCAAGTTAAATCCATATAGCGGCTGCGCCAGCCGCCCTAAGGAACGATAGTCAAAGTTCAACAACCCCACTATCAGCACCAAATTCAAAATAGCAAACAGCCCTTGCCGTTGCACAAACCAATATCGTTCTTCTGAAGGATTATTGATGTGCGTGGCGCTGCCGATGATGACCAGGCTCAACAAAAGCAACAACACGGTTACTCCGATAAGAGTCCAGTCAAGATTGCGCAATAGTCTTCGGTTAAGCATTGCACGCGATGTTTCCTTCCTCTTTGATCTGCCCTTTCGCCATGCTGCATGCCTGGAAACGGCCTATTAACGCTTCATGCGCTGCACGGGAATATTAGCGATCAACGCCACTGCAGATTTATCATTTGTCAAACTGAATTCCATATCGTGTTCATTGATTTCCATATATTTGGAAATTACTTTGATCAAGTCATCACGCATGGCTTCCATAATCTGCGGCGATACACTGGCCCGGTCATGTACAAGAACAAGACGCAGACGCTCTTTGGCAATATCTTTGGACGCATTGTTTTCACGTCCGAAAATTTTTTGGATAAGTGCTAACATCTTTGTCCCTCCTTACAGGCCCAAAATCCGTTTTAACCGTCCAAAAAAGCCGTCTTCTTCTTCAAAAGACAACAACGGGACTTCTTCGCCCATCAAGCGCTGCACCATATTGCGATAGGCCTGGCAAGAAGCGGCCGCCGGGTTGGTCACAACCGGTTCGCCGCGATTGGTTGATACGACAATAAACTCGTCCTCTGGAATAATGCCCAGTAAATCCACCGCCAAAATTTCTACAATATCGTCAATACTCATCATATCGCCGCGCTGCACCATTTTAGGGCGAATACGATTAACGACCAAGCGGGTGTTTTCCTTTTGCTCCGAATCCAAAAGACCAATAATACGGTCAGCATCACGAATTGCGGACACTTCCGGCGTTGTTACCACAACCGCCCGGTCCGCGCCGGCAATGGCATTTTTAAAGCCCTGCTCGATGCCAGCGGGGCAGTCAATGAGCACATAATCAAACTCCTGCCGCAATTCCTCGCACAAAGCTTTCATTTGCTCTGGATTAACAGCGGATTTATCTCTTGTTTGCGCCGCCGGCAGCAAAAATAAGGTTTCATAGCGCTTGTCACGAATCATGGCCTGTTTCAGACGGCAGTTGCCTTCCACCACATCCACCAAATGATATACAATACGATTTTCCAGACCCATGACCACATCTAAGTTGCGTAAGCCGATGTCTGCATCAACCAACGCCACTTTCTTGCCTTGCAATGCAAAACCCGTGCCAAGATTGGCAGTTGTTGTCGTTTTGCCAACACCGCCTTTACCGGAAGTAACAACAATAACTTCTCCCATGGTTAGTCCTCCTCTTGCTCGATCGGCGCAATTACAACAATTTCGTTTTCAATGCGGGCCATTTCCGTCTGTTTAGGTTGTTCCAACACCTCATCCGGCGCCCTGGCAATCAAATCGGCAATGCGAATCTGGCTGGCCATCAGGCGATCCGCAACAATATAGGCGCTGCGGTCTGATGGAAACCCGGCATGAACCACGCCTCTACAAGCGCCGAAAATGCGAATATTCCCTCCGGCTACAACGACAGCCCCAGGATTAATGTCCCCGGTAATTTCAATATCGCCTTCATGGCGAATTTCTTGGCCGCTGCGCAGGGTCCTTGTTACGTACAAGGTTTCCGTTTGAAGAGGCGTTGCTTCCGTTTCTTCAAATGGCTCCCACTGCAACTCGTACTTCGCCAGCAGCTGCGTCAATTTTTCCTGTTCGACCGCTTCTTCCCGCCAGGAAGAAGGAATTTTTACCTGCAGGCGCGTACCGGCCAGAAAAAACTGCGATGCATTCGCTAGCTTTTCCGCCAATTCTTTAAACAACGCCTCCATATTGTCAGTATCAGCCAGGAAAAGTTGAATGCCTCCCCGGTTCCCCTTAAACACTACCATATCTTGCATGACGACTCCCTATATCTCGCTAAAAATGAAAACATTCTTGCTTATATTCTCTGTTCTTATCGAGATTCCTTCTTTACTCTCCAGAGTTCCAACATCTATAGTATGGTTCCGGGCCGAAGGAGCCTCGCACCTTCACCTGGCGGCTGATTGAGATTAAAAGCAGCTTCCAGTATCTTTTTGACGATCGGCCCCGCAGAACCTGCGCCAAAACCGCCTTGCTCCACAAGCACAACAACCACCACGCGCGGGTCCTCATAGGGAGCGTAAGCCACAAACCAACCATGATCACTGCCATGAGGATTTTCCGCGGTACCAGTCTTGCCGGCAATGCTGACCGGGAAGTCTTGGAATAACGAAGCGCCTGTACCGCCTTCTTTCGCTACATCACGCAGTCCCTCTCTCACTAATTGAAGCGTTTTGGGAGAAACAGGCGCATCACCGACTTTCTCCGGTCCAAAGGTCTTGATCGTCTCGCCGCTTGGCGATAAAATCTTATTCACTAAATACGGCCGATAACGCTGCCCGCCATTAGCAATTTGACTCATCACTACGCCAATCTGCAGCGGCGTTGCTAACTGGAATCCCTGCCCAATAGCTGCGTCAAAAGTCTCTGAAAGATACCAGTCTTCCTCAAAGACCTTTTTCTTATAACGTTGATTGGCCACTAAACCGTCGGCTTCTCCTGGAAGCTTAATACCGGTATAATCACCTAAGCCAAAAAGGCGGGCGTATTTTTCAAGATTATCAATCCCAAGGCGATTACCCATTTCATAGAAATACACATTATCCGACTTGGACAAGGCTTCATTGAAATTAATCCACCCCAACGCCTCGCCTTCGGCATTGCCCTTAGGAATCAGCCAGTGTTTGCCGGTATCCAGTATTTTTTCTTCCGGCGTCACCTTGCCAAGTTCCAAAGCGGCTACGCCGGTGACGATTTTAAAAGTTGACCCTGGCGGATACTGACCGGAAATCGCTTTATTATTCATAGGATAGAAAGGATTGCTGTTTAACGCATTCCAATCCTTGCTGGATATTCCGCCGGCAAACAAATTCGGGTTAAACGTCGGCCGACTGGCCATCGCCAAAACCTCGCCCGTTTTAGGATTAAGCACCACTGCCGCCGCCGCCCGGGCGTTACGGAATTGACTTTGCGTCTGCAAATAGTAAAGTTGCGCATCCATGGCCTCTTCCGCCGCCTTTTGAATGCGTGAATCAAGAGTCAGCACCAGATTATTTCCTGGCTGCGGCTCTCGTTTTCCCAGCACCGTCACCGGGCGACCAGTAACGTCCACTTCCATTTGCCCGCCGCCGTCCACGCCGCGCAGCTCGGAATCGTATACCTTTTCTAAGCCAAATTTGCCAATAATATCGCCTGATTTATAACCTTCCGCTTTTTTCTTTTCCAACTCGTCCCCGTTAATTTCACTGACATAGCCAAAAACATGCGCCGCCATTTCATTGAAATTATAATTGCGGATAGGTTGAATTTCGATCATCACGCCTTTTAGCTCACTGCGCCGTTCTTCAATGCGGGTGACAATATCCGCACCAACATTCGTCTTGATACGCACCGGTTCAAAAGAACCAACATGTTGCTCCAGCTTCTGCTTGATTTCATCTACAGGCATGACTAGAATAGCCGACAGCTGCTGCAGCACTGAGTCTTCCACAGGTCCCACCAGGGGCAGCAAAGAAACAGTAAAGCCAGGACGATTGGATACGACCGCGACGCCATTGCGGTCATAAAAAATGCCCCGAGGAGCCAAGGAGGGAATCAGACGAATCCGATTTCCATCCGCCAGCAGGCTGTAATAGTCGCCTTGATACAATTGCAAATAAGCCAAACGGCTTATTAGGGCAACAAAAATAAAAATGACAATTAAAAACAAGACATCGAAGCGATGACTCAAGCGTTTGGTTATAAGCACCAGCCATCCCTACTTTCGCCTTTTTTGCACATGCTTACCATCCTCAAAAAACAAGTGAAAGCACAGACCTATTGCCGTGCTTCACAATCATTACCGCTTAGGGAATCCGGTATAAAAGGCGAACCAAGCCATATACCGGCACAGCCACTGCCATATTATAAATCGCTTGAGGCAATACAATCTCATACAAGCTTTCGCCCCATCCCAAAGACAAACCAAGGAGTTTGAGGAAAAAAACTGCAAAAACGCCTTCGCTCAACGTAGCGCCGCCGGCCGCCAATAAAGGCAGCAGACTATGATCTTTAAAAACTTTACGCTCCGCCATGCCGGCCAAATATCCCATAATAGTCAAAGGAATCAGATGTAAGCCTAAAATTCCTCCTGTCGCCAAATCTTGCAGAAGGCCGCCAAAAAATCCGCAGATCGTTCCTGGTGTGCGGCCCCCTAAAAACGCAGCGGCAAGCACAAAGCAAACGACAAAGTCTGGTTGAATATCATTAAAGGAAATGGCCGGAGCCAAAGTAGTCTGCAAAGCCAATAATAAAATCACACTAAGGCACCAGGCAAAAAGCTTCACTACTTTTTCCCCCCTGCATTGCTGGCCACTGGCGCCAACGGCGCAGGCGGCGGCTGCCGCGAACCAACAAGGACTTGCACCTCTTCCAAGCGATCAAATTGCACTGCCGGCTTAATCACTGCATACTTTAGCAGCCCGCCTTCACTGTTCACAACATCAACCACTTCCCCTAAAGCAATGCCCTGGGGATAAATGCCGCCGAAGCCTGACGTAACCACAGTATCGCCGATAATAATATCCGCGTCACGCGGTATATTCACCATGCGCGGCTGCTGCGGCGAAGCCGCATGCCCTTCCAGGACTGCCGCCACTCTTGATTCCGGTCGCTGCACCAAGGCGCCTACGGCATTACGAGGATCTAAGAGCAGCTGCACTTGCGCAGTATGCGCATATACATTACTAACACTGCCAACAACGCCTTGCGCCGTAACCACAGCCATGTCTTTAGTTACGCCATCGTCGGCGCCGCGATTGATTGTCAGTGAATTGGTCCAAGAAGACGCATCTCTGGCAATGACCTTCGCCATCAGCAGATCAAACTGTGGCGAGCTGGCTTTATAATCCAGCAGTACCTTCAAGCGAATGTTCTCCGCCTGCACTTCCGCCAGTTGCGAGCGCTCCTGGCGCAATTGCTCCACTTCCGCTTTCAGCAGTTGATTGTCATCATACACATTCCAAAGATCGCTAACCTGCGATCCAGTACTGTGAATGCCATGTCCTAACGAAGAAAAGACATACTGAAAAGGCGAAAGAACCGTTACTGCTGCCGCTTCCACAAAAGGAATACGCACAGGTCCTTTCGTTGCCGTTACCAGTAAAATCACCAGCAACAGCGCCGCAATACTCAGCGGCAGTTTTTTATTGTCGAACCACCCCACGGCTTTGACTCCTCTCTAACCCAGTTTTTTGGGAGAAGCCATTAGTACGCGCTTCAAAAGATCAATGCTTTCCAAAACGCGGCCTGTGCCAATGCCTACGCAAGAAAGCGGGTCTTCCGCCAAATACACAGGCATGCCGGTTTCCCGGCTTATCAGTCGGTCCAAGCCATGCAACAAGGCGCCGCCGCCTGTCATAACAATGCCTCGGTCCATAATATCCGATGCCAGTTCCGGCGGTGTTTTTTCTAAGGTGATTTTTACAGCGTCAATAATGCCGCTGATTGGTTCGCTTAGGGCTGTTTGCACCTCACTTGATCTCAAGTGCAGCGTTTTCGGCAAGCCGGAAACCAAATCCCGACCGCGAATCTCCATGCCGATATCCTCTTCACGCGTAATCGCTGAGCCAATTTTCATTTTCACTGCTTCTGCAGTACGTTCGCCAATCATCAAGCTATATTTTTTCTTCACATAATTAACGATAGCTTCATCCATCTCATCGCCGCCAATACGAATCGACCGGCTGGTCACAATACCGCCTAAGGAAATAACAGCAACTTCCGTCGTCCCGCCGCCAATATCAACCACCATGTTTCCCATAGGCTCATGGACGGGCAGACCGGCGCCAATCGCGGCCGCCATCGGCTCTTCAATTAAATACGCTTCTCTGGCTCCCGCTTGAATCGCTGCATCAATTACGGCACGCTTTTCCACTTCTGTAACGCCCGAAGGAACACCCACAACCACACGCGGACGAATAACGGTGTTTGTCTCAATCGAGCGGCGAATAAAATATTTCAGCATCGCATGGGTCACGTCAAAGTCAGCAATAACGCCATCCTTCAGCGGCCGAATAGCCACTATATTGCCAGGCGTCCGGCCAATCATTTGCTTGGCTTCCTCGCCAACAGCCAATACCTGGCCGCTATCCTTCTGAATGGCCACAACCGAAGGTTCCCGCACAACAATGCCTTTCCCTTTCATATGCACCAAGGTATTCGCCGTTCCTAAGTCAATTCCCATGTCCCTCGATAGAGACCGGAAAGGATTCCAAAGTTTCATGTTCATACTCCTTTTCATCATACCAAAATATTTCTTAGCTGTTCTCAATAAAGTAAGCCTTTTTCTTTTAAGCTGACAAACCGCCCGTCGCCGATGATTACATGATCCAATACTGGCAGTTCCAACAACTTGCCGGCTTCCGCCAGACGCAAAGTCAAGGCAATATCTTCTTTACTGGGCGAAGGATCGCCACTGGGATGATTATGCGCTAGAATCAACGCAGCCGCTTGATGCCGAAGCGCTTCCTGAAACACTCTTCTTGGATCAACAAGGGCTGCATCCATAGTGCCAACTGCGACGCAGCAACTGGCTAAGACCTGATGCTTCGTCGAAAGCAGCAGCACATGAAATTCTTCCTGCTGCACATAGCGCAGCCGATGCAAATACCAATTCGCAGCATCCTCCGGCTGCCTGATGCTGGTTATATCGCCGGAAGCTTGCCGCGCATACAAACGTCTGCCAAATTCAATGGCAGCAGTTATTGTAATCGCTTTGACATTGCCAATCCCCTTATACTTCGACAAATCTTCCGGCCTGGCTGCAGCCAGCAAAGCTACGCCGCCAGGCTGCTCATACTCCTTCAACAATCCTTGAGCAATGGACAATGCTGACTCTTCCACGGTGCCTGTACGCAACAAAATAGCCAACAATTCTGCATCACTCAAGCCTCTTGCTCCCAGACGCAGCATTTTTTCCCTAGGCCGTTCTTTTTCCGGCAGTTCCCGCATGGTCCTCGCCGGCCGCCGCATCACAAGGGAAGGTCGGTCTGACGTAAAAGATCGACAAGCGCAAACAGCGGCAGTCCTACCACATTTTGGTAGCACCCTCGAATACCGCGAATAAAACGGGCTCCTTGGCCCTGGATGGCATAAGCCCCCGCTTTGTCCAAAGGTTCGCCGGTTGCTACATAAGCAGCCAATTCCCTTTCGTCAAGAGGTCCCATATCCACCTCGGTTTTTTCACAATGGCTCCAAATCTGTTTTCCCTGCACAACGGCAATGCCAGTATATACCTGGTGTGTTCTGGCAGCCAGCAAAGCAAGCATACGCTTGGCATCCTCCGCATCGGACGGCTTACCCAAAACAACACCCTCGCACACCACAATCGTATCCGCACCAATAACAATCGTATCCGGATCGGAATGCGCCGCTACATCCAGCGCTTTGCTGCGTGCATGCCCCAATACTAACTGATCCGGCGGTACCGGTGCGTCATTTTTTTCTTCTACCGAACTTACTTCGATACTAAAGGGAATCCCCAGCAACTCCAAAATTTCTTTGCGACGCGGAGATGCTGAAGCCAGCTTCACCTGCATAGCTCTCACTCCTTATAGTCGGCGGAACAAAAGCACCGCGGCAATAATCCCTAATAAACTGATAAAATTGGGATATAACGACAAAGAAAACTGGATCTGCAGCACGTATAGATTCACCAGCACTGGAGGCATTTCCAATAGCGGAAACTTTCTGGTCAAATAAGGCGCCAGTGGACTAAGCCAGCCGGAGGACGCCAAAAAATCTCCCAGCATACCGCCAAATACAGCGCCGGTTACTACAAAAAGCGCTAACATGCCATATCCCCTGCCCAACGAGCCGGTACGGACCGCCATCCAATCTCCTCCTATGTTACATGTTCTCCAAACGCTTTGAGAAAAAGAGCAGCAACCCAAAAGCGCTCTGGTTTATTGTACCCTATTTGCTCACACACTGTAAATAGCTGCAACCAAGAGAAAAGGCGCTTCTCCCGCCAGGAGAAGCGCCTTTAGCCTTATAAATTCTTACTTGCCAATAACAGCGATAACATCGCCAGGCTTTACGCCTTGGCCAGCTACAGCGTTGAGGGACTTGAGGGTACCCGCAACAGGAGCAGTGATTTCGTTCTGCATTTTCATGGCTTCCAGAATCATCAGCACGTCGCCTTTTTTAACGGCTTTGCCGGCTTCAGCAACCAAACGGATGATTTTGCCAGGCATAGGAGCTTTAACCGGAGTGTCGCCATCAGCAACAACAGCCGGAGCAGCAGCGGCAGCCGGAGCGGCCGGAGCAGCAGCAGGAGCAGCGGCCGGTTTAGCGGCCGGAGCTGCGGCTTTCGCCGGAGCTGCGATAACTTCTTCTACTTCTACCTGATAGGAAGCACCATTAACAGTAATGTTAAATTTTTTCATGTGTAAATTCCTCCAATTTATAAGATTATAAATCTAGAAGACCAATCAATGAGAATTCATATTCTTGCTGCGTCCAGCTTGAGCCCAAGCCAGGCTAACGTTGGAAATCCGCAGCGCCTTGACTTGTCCGCCCATCATGGCAGCTACTGCAGCGGCAATGACCGCTACTACTTCGGGTTTTACATTTTTCGCATCAATTGTCATGCCATTCACCCTTCCTTATACCGGGAGGTTGCCGTGCTTTTTGGCCGGACGAGCCTCACGCTTGCTGGACAACATGTTGAAGGCCGTAATAATGCGCGGACGAGTTTCCTTGGGCTCAATGACGATGTCAACGAAGCCGCGTTCAGCCGCTTTGTACGGAGTTGCGAACTCTTCAACATATTTTTCGGTTTTTGCAGTCACATCAGGGTCCTTGCGGAAGATGATGTTAGCAGCACCGGCAGGACCCATAACGGCAATCTCAGCAGTCGGCCAAGCAAACACTTGATCGGCGCCCAAGTCCTGAGAGCACATGGCCAAATAGGAACCGCCATACGCTTTACGGGTAATTACGGTTACTTTTGGCACACTGGCTTCGGAATATGCATAAAGCATTTTGGCGCCATGACGGATGATGCCGCCATATTCCTGATCAACGCCAGGCAAGAAGCCGGGAACGTCAACCAAGGTGAGAATCGGAATGTTGAAGGCATCGCAGAAACGAATAAACCGCGCGGATTTATCCGATGCGTTGATGTCTAAGCAGCCAGCCATAACGTTCGGCTGGTTGGCAATAATGCCGACTGCGCGACCATCCATGCGGGCAAAGCAAGTGATGATATTCTGCGCATAATGCTTATGCGACTCATAGAACTCACCATTGTCCACCACTTCACGGATCACGTCGAACATGTCGTAAGGCATGTTCGGGTTATCCGGCAGCAAGGTGTTGAGCTCGTCAGACATACGATCCGGGCTATCGCCGGTATCCACAAGCGGAGTTTCTTCCAGGTTGTTGCTGGGCAGGAAGCTCAGCAGGTACTGGATCTGCTCCAGGCAGTCCTGATCGTTTTCAGCTGCAAAATGAGCCACCCCGGATACGGAGTTATGCGTCATAGCGCCGCCGAGGTCTTCTGCTGTCACTTCTTCCGCCGTAACGGATTTGATAACTGCAGGACCGGTAATAAACATCTGGCTGGTGTTCTTCACCATATAGATGAAGTCGGTCAGAGCCGGAGAGTACACGGCGCCGCCAGCGCAAGGTCCCATGATTACGGAAATCTGGGGAACAACGCCGGATGCCAGAGTGTTTTTGTAGAAAATTTTGCCATATCCTGCCAAAGCGTCAACCGCTTCTTGAATACGAGCGCCGCCGGAATCGTTAATGCCAACGATCGGAGCTCCCATTTTCAAGGACAGATCCAACACTTTACAGATTTTAGCGGCATGCATTTCACCCAAAGAACCGCCTTCGCAGGTAAAGTCCTGGGCAAAAGCATACACCAGGCGGCCATTAACCGTGCCGTAGCCGGTAATAACGCCTTCGGCGGGAATTTCTTTCGTCTGCATGCCAAAGTTTACGCAACGATGCCGTACAAACTGATCCAATTCCACAAAGCTTTCGGGGTCGAAAAAGAATTCAATGCGCTCACGGGCCGTCAGCTTACCGGTAGCATGTTGCTTTTCAACGCGTTTTGCGCCGCCGGCTTGCATGATTTTGGCCTGATTGGCTTTCAGTTCTTGGATTTTTTCCTGAACAGTAGCCATCGTACACCTCCTGTAGATTCTCGCAATGATCTATTTGCGCTCGGACAGCTCCACCAGCACACTGCCGGTCGCTTTCGGATGTACGAAGGCGATGCTGGCTCCACCGGCACCATAGCGTGGTTTTTCGTCAATCATACGAACACCCTGCTCTTTTAAGGAAGCAAGCGCAGCTTCCAAGTTGTCCACGCGGAACGCCACGTGCTGGATGCCTTCGCCTTTTTTCTCAATGAACTTGGCAATCGGGCCATCCGGACTTGTGGACTCCAACAGTTCCACTTCGCTGTCGCCGCAAGGAATGAAGCAAACGCGAACTTTCTGTTCTTCTACTACTTCTTCACCCATGGCTTGCAGGCCTAAAACTTCTGTATAGAATTTTTTAGCCTGGTCGAGATCTTTTACTGCAATCCCGATATGGTCTACTTTCAAGGCTTTAAACACGGTTCTACCTCCTCTTTCTAAGCTTGCTCTAGGAAATCAGCGCAACACTTGGTGTAAAATTTCACGCACCACCGAATAGGGATCCTTCTCTCTTTGCTCTACTTGAATAACCAAGTGATCAAAGTTTCCAGACTCCTGCAGATGACGCATAACTTTCCTGCCAATTTCCTCGTCCAGTAAATCCAGCAGCTCGTTTTTCGTCCGCTCGCGCCGCCGCACCGTTAAGGAGCCGCTTGTTTGCAGATATCCAAAATGTTCGCCGATGGTCTCCACTAGCTCAGTTACGCCTTCATCCCGGCTGGCTACCGTCCGCTTCACCGGCGGTCTCCAGTCGGTATGCTCCTGATTTAAGTCGAGCATCATGTCTAATTCGACATGGAGCTTGTCGACTCCTTCCCTGTCCGCTTTGTTGATGGCAAAGACATCGCCAATTTCCAAAATGCCTGCTTTGATCGCTTGAATGTCGTCTCCCAGGCCGGGAACCATTACTACAATAGTAGTGTCCGCAGCCTTTACGATGTCGACTTCTGACTGACCAACGCCGACGGTTTCAACAAATACTACGTCCATACCAAAAGCGTCAAGGATTTTCACAGCTTCCGCCGTTTTTCGCGATAAACCTCCCAGAGAACCTCTGGTGCCCATACTACGGATAAATACGCCCTCGTCCATGGTGAGATCCACCATACGGATGCGGTCGCCCAAAATAGCGCCGCCCGAAAAAGGGCTGGTAGGGTCAATGGCAATAATGCCTACTTTCTTGCCTTGGCGGCGATAAGCTTTGGCAAGTTTGTCGGTCAATGTGCTTTTACCGGCTCCCGGCGCACCGGTGATGCCGATAACATGAGCCCGGCCAGTATGAGGATACAGGGCTTTCATAATGTCTACCGCCGTATCGTACTCATTCTCCACAGCGGTAATCGCCTTAGAGAGCGCTCTCCGGGATCCTGCCAGCACTTGTTCTGCAATATTCATTGGTAAATGCACCACCTTATGGCCGCCCGCCTAAGGGCGGACGGCCACACATTCCTAACATAGCCTAAACAGGCTAAAACGCTTATTTTACGTTTTCGTTGATAAAGGCTACGATGTCAGCGGTGGAAGTTCCCGGGGTAAAGACGGCGGCTACGCCGGCTTCCTTCAGGAACGGAATGTCGCTGTCGGGGATAACGCCGCCGCCAACAACCAGTACGTCGGCCATGTCTTTTTCCTTCAAGCCTGCAATAACTTTCGGGAAAAGGGTGTTATGAGCGCCGGACAGCAGGCTCAGAGCCACTACATCGACGTCCTCTTGCAAAGATGTCTCTACAATTTGTTCCACCGTTTGACGCAGGCCGGTATAAATAACCTCGAAACCTGCATCGCGCAAAGCGCGAGCCACGACTTTTGCGCCGCGGTCATGACCGTCAAGGCCCGGTTTAGCTACTAATATACGAATTTTTTTCTCCATCGTTCGCTGTGCCTCCTAACTCTATCGCTTACAGGGTGCTTCCCGGTTGATATTCGCCGAATACTTTACGCATTACGCCGCAAACTTCGCCCAAAGTGGCATACGCTTTAACTGCATCCAAAATCAAAGGCATGAGATTGTCTTCGCCTTTGCAAGCCGCTTCCAAAGCAGCCAATTTGGCAGTAACAGCAGCGTTGTCGCGAGTAGCGCGCAATTTTGCCAATTTATCCTTCTGCAGCTTACCAACGGACTCGTCGATTTTCAGCAGACCTTCAACAGGCTTTTCTTCGATTTGGAACTTATTGACGCCAACGATGACGCGCTCTTTGCGTTCCACTTCCATTTGCCATTTATAAGCGCTGTCCTGAATTTCTTTTTGGACATAGGCTTTTTCAATAGCTACAACTGCGCCGCCCAAATCATCAATTTTCTTGATGTAGTCGAGAGCTTCGCTTTCGATCTGGGTGGTCAAAGCTTCTACATAGTAGGAGCCGCCCAACGGATCGACGACGTCAGCCAGGCCGCTTTCATAAGCGACAATCTGCTGGGTACGCAGAGCAACGCGTACGGAATCTTCCGTAGGCAGTGCCAACGCTTCGTCCTTGGAGTTGGTATGCAGGGACTGCGTACCGCCGAGAACGGCAGCTGCGGTCTGCAAAGCCACGCGGACAATGTTGTTGTCCGGCTGTTGCGCCGTCAGCATGGAACCAGCAGTCTGGGTATGCACGCGCAGCATCCAGGAGCGAGGGTTCGTAGCGCCAAAGCGCTCTTTCATGATTTTAGCCCAAACGCGGCGGGAAGCGCGGAATTTCGCAACTTCTTCCAACACGTTGTTATGAGCATTCCAGAAGAAGGACAAACGTCCAGCGAAATCATCAACATTCAGGCCGGCTTTAATAGCCGCATCGACATAGGCAATGCCGTTGGCGATAGTGAAAGCGATTTCTTGGGAAGCAGTCGAGCCAGCTTCACGAATGTGATAGCCGGAAATAGAGATGGTGTTCCACAGGGGAACGTTTTTCGAGCAATATTCGAAAATATTGGTAATCAGACGCATGGACGGCTTAGGCGGGAAAATGTAAGTACCGCGAGCCGCATACTCTTTCAAAATATCATTCTGGATGGTGCCGCGCAGTTTGTCAGCGCTAACGCCTTGTTTCTCGCCAACGGCGATGTACATGGCCAAAAGTACCGAAGCCGGCGCGTTGATGGTCATGGAAGTGGATACTTTGCTCAGATCAATCTGATCAAAGAGGATTTCCATGTCGGCCAGCGAGTCGATAGCCACGCCCACCTTGCCTACTTCGCCTTCAGCCATATCGTCGTCAGAATCGTAACCGATCTGAGTCGGCAGGTCAAATGCGCAAGACAGGCCGGTGCTGCCCGATTCGAGCAGGTAACGGTAACGCTTGTTGGATTCTTCCGCCGTGGAGAAGCCGGCATACATACGCATGGTCCAGAAACGGCCACGGTACATGGTAGGCTGTACGCCACGGGTGAAGGGATAGGATCCTGGGAATCCGATATCGTTGACATAGTCGGTTCCTTCGATATCCAACGGAGTGTAGAGACGATTGTGGGCCAGGTTACCGCGTTCAGGATTTTTCGCAATAGCCTTTTCCACTTTGGCTGCATAGGCTGCCAATTTTTCTTTCAAAACTTCATTGCTCATTAACAAAGGGCCTCCTTTACTCTTTCTTTATTTCAATTTCATTGTGCCCGTTTCTTGAAAACGGACATGCCACGAAAGGGCCTCGGACAAAATGTGCGGGGTATGCGCATTTTTTGTCGCTTTACAAGCACGTTCATAGTAGTCCAGCAACATGGGCTTGAAGTCGGGATGAGCACAGTTTTCAATAATAACCTTAGCTCGCTCACGCGGGCTGAGGCCGCGCACATCAGCCAGACCTTGCTCAGTAACAAAGACGTCAATGTCATGCTCGCTGTGATCCACATGGGATACAAAAGGCACGATCGAGGAAATAGCACCGTCCTTCGCCGTTGAAGTGGAGAAGAACATGGTCAAATAGCCGTTACGAGCGAAATCGCCGGAACCGCCAATACCATTCATCATTTTGCTGCCCATGATATGAGTGGAGTTGACATTACCATAAATGTCAAATTCAATCGCCGTATTCATGGCGATAATCCCCAATCGACGGGCCAGTTCCGGGCTGTTGGAAATTTCCTGCGGCCGCAGAACCATCTTGGTACGATATTCATCAATATTTTGATACAAACGCTCCAAGCCTTCCGGAGACGGCGAGAAGGAAGTACCAGAGGCAAAGCGAAGTTTTCCGGCGTCAGCCAAATCCAGCATGCCGTCCTGAATAACTTCGGTAAAAACTTCAAGGTTTTCAAAATCGGAATTCACAAAGCCAGTGACAACAGCGTTTGCTACAGAGCCTACGCCAGATTGCAAAGGCAACAGGTTTTTCGGCAACCGGCCGGCTTTGATTTCCTGATGGAAAAACTCAATAGCCAGTTCCGACATTTTTTTAGAATCATCGTCAATGGGCGCAAAACCGCGCACATCGTCTTTGATGTCGCAAGCGACAATATACTTGATTTTATCCGGACCGCAGGGAATATAGGGAGTTCCAATCCGTTCGTCAACTTTGCACAACGGAATAGCTTTGCGGTGCGGCGGATCTTCCGGCGTATAGACATCATGCATGCCTTCCAGCTCTAACGGCTGGCTGGTATTCACTTCTACGATAACTACATCGGCTTCCTGTACAAAGGATGCGGTGTTCCCCATAGAGGTCGTAGGAATAATATGGCCTTCTTCCGTAATCGCACAGGCTTCTACGATAGCCACATCCACTTTGCCGCCAAGAAAACCATAACGCACCATCTGGGCGGAATGGCTCAAGTGCAGGTCAAAGTATTCCAATTTACCCGCATTTAAGGCTTTACGCAAATCATTGTTGGTCTGATAAGGCATACGGCGGGCAATACCGCCAACCTCCATCAAAGCGCCATCCAATTCCTTGCCTACGGAAGCGCCTGTCCAAAGGTTAATCTGGAAAGGTTCTTTTTTCATTCGCTCCGCCAACGCCAAAGGCACAGCCTTCGGATAGCCGGCAGGAGTGAAACCGCTGGCGCCAATGTTCATCCCGGGTTTAATAAAGGCTGCAGCTTCTTCGGCGCTGACAATCTTTGCATGCAGTTCTTTATTGCGCACGCGATCCCGAATGTCAATCATTAACAACTCTCCTCCTTAGTTCTGGCAACAGAAGCATTTTTACCGGAAATTCCTTGCACGTAATCTCCCTACTACCTCACCTCCAGCACTGATGCTGTTACGTAAGAATCCTTGCTTTTCAGGGCCGACACCCTTGCGTTCAATATAGAACAAGCTAGGATAGTCACTGCAAAAAAGGAAAGGGTCGCAAAAATGCCGTCAATTGACGGTTTCGCGGCAACTGACGGCATTTTCACACCCATGCAGCTTCAAAACGAACCGATAACACAAAAACTCATACAAGATATAATTACTATATTTAGTTATAAAAATCCTGCTCGATTGTGAATGTATACACGTATTCACCGCAGTTTTTTTTATTTATAATACTCCATCTAGTCTTGACGCGTCAAATAATAAGAAAGACTGCTTAAGCCTACTGACAAATCTTCGTTAATTAAAGACACCTGACGCGGCACTTCAATCTTACGAGGCGCAAAGTTCCAAATCCCTTTGACACCAGCCGCCACCAGGCGATCTACCATCAGCTGCGCATGTTCCGCCGGCACGGCAATAATAGCAATCTGTATCTGCCGCTGCCGAACGATTTCTTCTAGTTGGTCGGCATGCTCAATGGCCACACCGTTTACAACCATGCCAATACGCTCCGGCGCCACATCCAAGAGCGCCGCCATATTAAAACCTAAGGAAGAAAAGTTTTTGTAATGCGCCAAGGCCCAACCCAAATGTCCCATACCTACAACCGCAATATTCCAGTTGTGATGCAAACCAAGGATCTCGCCGATATTGCGCAAGAGTTCCCGCACATAATAACCGACGCCTTTTTTCCCAAATTGTCCGAAAGAAGCCAAATCCTTGCGAATCTGCTCTGGCGTCACGCCCAAGCGATTTCCCAGTTCCTCCGAGGAAATAATTTCAATCCCCTCTTCTTGGCTCAACTTCAGCGTGCGAAAGTACAGCGGCAAACGATCAATTGTCGCCTTCGAAATCATGATATGTTCTTTCAACAAACAATCCCCCTACTCCACTGGGATTTCATTTTGTTCTTTAAAATCATTATTTTCTCTTTAACTTTACTTATCTTTATTTTGTTATTCGCACTACAATGACAAAATCCTCCTCTATAGAATATAAAAAATCGCATTACAAAAGGAAAGGCGAATGTTGTTATATTCTGCAAATTCGCCTTTCCTTCTATTCTGAATGTATGAAGCATTTACACGCTCCTGCTTAAACAGAAACGCCAAGAGCAGGTTATCCTCTCCGTTGCGGCTTGTAATGCGTATGCAGTAAATGATGCGACTTTTCGCTCAATGGAGCCTGCAGCCACGAAGCATATAACTCCTGCACCGCCGGGTTTTCATGGGATTTACGCAAACCGCTTCTTTCATCGCATTCGTACAAGGCCGCCATACGACGCTGACGAAAGTCCGCCATCTTGCTGCGCGGCTGTCCGCCTCCGCCCAGACAACCGCCAGGACAAGCCATAATCTCAATAAAGTGGTAATCAACCTCACCAGCTCTTACTTTTTCCAGCAACGTTCTCGCATGGCGCAGCGAATGCGCGATGGCCACGCGAACGATTGTGCCCTGCAGGTCAATTTCCGCTTCCCGAATTCCTTCCAGGCCGCGTACTTCACGCAGTTCCACTTTTGCTAGAGCACAGCCAGTTACCGTCTCGTAGACCGTCCGCAAGGCGGCCTCCATCACACCGCCAGTACTGCCGAAAATAACGCCAGCACCGGTAGAAATACCCATAGGAGCGTCAAATTCTTCTTCTGGCAACGCTTCAAAATCCAAGCCGGCTTCACGAATCATAGCCGCTAGTTCCTGGGTTGTCAGTACATAATCCACATCCCGAAAGCCGCTGTCACACATTTCCGGGCGCACCGCTTCGGCTTTCTTCGCCGTACAGGGCATTACCGAAACAGAGACAATATCCTCCGCCTTAATCCCGCTTTTTTCTGCATAGTAGGTTTTCACCAAGGCGCCGAAAATCTGCTGAGGCGACTTAGCTGTCGACAAATGCGGCAGCAGTTCCGGATAAAAAAGCTCCGCAAAATTAATCCATCCAGGGCTGCAAGAAGTGATCATCGGCAGCACGCCGCCTTCTTTAATGCGCCGCAAGAGTTCATTGCCTTCTTCCATAATGGTCACATCGGCGGCGAAATCAGTATCGAACACCTTATCAAAACCAAGTCTGCGCAAGGCCGCCACCATTTTCCCCGTTACGATGCTGGCGGCCGGCAAGCCCAGCGCTTCCCCCAAAGCTACCCGCACTGCCGGCGCTGTCTGAACTACCACATGCTTGCCTGCATCAGCCAGCGCCTCCCAAACCGGCGCCGTATCATCTTTGATGGTAATCGCTCCTGTCGGGCAAACAGCCGCGCACCGTCCGCAGTACGTACAGGCCGCCGCGTCTAAGCCCATGCCAAAGGCAGGAGACACTTCCGTATGAAAGCCCCGCTTCGTGAAGCTATATACATGAACCCCTTGCACTTCACTACACGCCCGTATACACCGACCGCATAAAATACACTTTTCAGGATCGCGCACAAGGGATGGATTGGAAGCATCCTTTCCTCCCCGCCGGCGTTCCCCGTTAAAACGAACCTGTCGAATCCCAAGTTCTGCGGCAATGCTCTGCAGCTCGCAATCGCCATTGCGTTCGCATGCCAGACAATCTGCCGGATGATTCGCCAAAAGCAATTCCACCACCATTTTGCGCGCATCCCGCACCGCCGGACTATGCGTATGCACTACCATGCCTTCCGCCACAGGATGCACGCAAGACGCCGCTAACGAACGGGCGCCCTCAATTTGCACCAGACAAACACGACAGCTTCCCTCGGGGTGCAGCTCCGGATGATGGCAAAGAGTGGGAATCTTTATGCCGGCCAGGCGCGCCGCCTCCAAGACAGTAGCCGTTTTGGGCGCTTCAACAGTCTGGCCGTCCACTGTAATACATACCGTATCCATATAAGTCAGCTCCTTTGCTTCTTATCCTTTAACAATGGCCTGGAATGGACATTTAGCCAGACAACTGCCGCACTTGATGCATTTTTGCGCATCGATAACATGCCGCCCTTTGATTTCTCCGGAAATGGCCCCTACAGGGCATACCTTCTTACAAAGACCGCAGCCCTTGCATGTATCCGTAATCGAATACGCCGCCATTTTAGCGCAGGCGCCGGCTGGGCAGCGTTTCTCCCGGATATGGGCTTCATATTCGTGACGGAAATAGCGCAGTGTACTGAGCACCGGATTGGGCGCCGTCTGTCCCAAGCCGCAAAGAGAAGCCGCCTTAATGCTGCGTCCCAGTTCTTCTAGCAGTTCAATGTCTCCTTCTCGGCCCTCGCCTTCTGTAAGGCGGGTCAGAATTTCCAACATGCGTTTTGTACCTTCCCGACAGGGCGTACACTTACCGCAGGATTCGGACTGAGTAAAATTCAAGAAAAAGCGAGCCACATCCACCATACAGGTAGTTTCATCCATGACTACCAGACCGCCTGAGCCCATCATAGCCCCCACCTGTAATAAAGAGTCATAATCTACAGGCAGGTCTAAAAGTTCTTCCGGCAGGCAGCCCCCGGAAGGTCCTCCTATTTGCACGGCTTTGAATTTCTTTCCGTTTTGAATACCGCCGCCAATATCAAAAATGATTTCCCGCATCGTAATGCCCATGGGCACTTCCGCCAAGCCCGTATGATTCACTTTGCCAGTCAAAGCAAATACTTTCGTTCCTTTGCTTTTTTCCGTACCGATAGAAGCGTACCAGGCGCCGCCTTTGGCGATAATTTGCGGCACATTGGCAAAGGTTTCCACGTTATTGATATTTGTCGGCTTGCCCCAAAGCCCAGCCACTGCCGGAAAAGGAGGTCTGGGACGCGGCATGCCGCGCTTACCTTCAATAGATGCCAAAAGAGCCGTTTCCTCACCACACACAAAGGCGCCAGCGCCTTCTTTGATCTTAATATGAAACGAGAAGCCGGAACCCAAGATATCCTCTCCCAAAAGGCCCATGGCTTCCGCCTGAGCGATAGCCACCTTCAGCCGCTTGATGGCCAAAGGATATTCGGCTCGCACATAGATATAGCCCTCGTCCGCACCAATGGCATAGCCGCAAACAAGCATGCCTTCCAGCACCCGGTGCGGATCTCCTTCCAGCACGCTGCGATCCATAAACGCCCCCGGGTCTCCCTCGTCGGCATTGCAAACTACATATTTTTTTCCTTGCGGCTCCTTGGCGGCAAAGCTCCACTTCAAGCCGGTTGGAAAGCCGCCGCCGCCGCGCCCCCGCAGACCGGAAAGTTTAACCTCATCTACTACCTGCTGCGGCGTCATCGTCGTCAAAGCTCTGCCCAAGGCCTCATAACCGCCGCCGGCAATATATTCCTCAATTACTTCCGGATTGATATGCCCGCAATTGGCCAATACCAAGCGCTGCTGCTTATGATAAAACTGAATGTCCTCATAACTGGGAATGCGTTCCGCCGTCAACGGCTCTTGGTAAAGCAGCCGCTGCACAATACGTCCCTTGTAAAAATGCTCTTCTACCAGTTCTGGAACATCTTCCTCCTGCACTCGCACATAAAAAACACCCTCTGGGTAGACAATAAGCAACGGCCCCATCTCGCAAAAACCATGACAGCCGGTTTCAACAATCTTAATTTCCCGAGCTAAGCCTTTTTCCTCCAGCTCCCGCCGCAATGCGGCTTCCACCTTTTTTGAGCCGGACGACGTACAGCCTGTTCCGGCACAAATCAATACATGCGCCCTTACGTATTCCATGGTCCTCCTCCTAGTTATCTATTTTAGCCACAACCCATTCTTCGACAATGCGCCCGTTCACCACATGCTCGCCTACAATGCGCTCCACCTTGTCCGGAGTTACTTTTCCATAAATAATGCGCGGCTGCCCCGGCAACACCACATCCAAAAGAACCTCTTGCTCGCACATGCCTATACAGCCTGTTTGTTGTACACTGACCCCTTCCAAGTGTCTCTTAGCCACCTCTTCCAGGGTTGACTTAAGCACCTCTCGCGCGCCGGCGGCTATGCCGCACGTGCCCATGCCAATAATAATCCGCGTATCTGTCTGCTGCCGAATACGAATATCCTGCCGCACGCGTTCACGCAAACGATTTAACTCTTCCAGTGTTTTCATGCTTGTTCCTCCTCTTTCAATGCATTCCAGCCTGTCTCCAGCACTTCTTTCAAAGTCAACATGTCCAGCCCTGTTGTAGTCGATGAATCCCACTGCCATTGCCGCCCATCCCGATAATGCAGGTATTGAAAATGAATTTGCGGCATTGTCACCGCCAAGGTCCACAAAGTACCGGGCAAATCGCCCCAAGGCGGTAAATCAGGATGGCTTCTGCCAAAGGAAGCGCAAAGCATCGTCCCTAAACCAGGCCGGGAAATCATCCGCACTTTGCCGCCGCAATGTCGCGTCCACATATCTAAAAGACCCAAACCTAGGCCAACAGCGCGTGTTGTTCGTTTCGTAAAAAAAGGATTCAACGCCTCTTTGCATTCTTGGCGCGTCATGCCTCTCCCGTCATCAGCAATCCTCCATGTTAAAGAGTCTCCAATTTCCCGTACGCGGATATCCACACGGGCCGCCCCCGCTTCCAGAGAATTTCGCAAAAGCTCTAACAGAAGCAGCGACAGCTCTTTCATGACTGTCCACGATAGGGCTGCAAAATACCTCCTATGCCTTCCGGCGTCAAACGGCCGTACGTGTCATCGTCAATCATCATAACCGGCGCCAGGCCGCAGGCGCCAATACAGGCCACGGTTTCCAAGGTAAAGTTCAAGTCTGCTGTCGTCTCGCCCGGCTTTACGCCCAACTCTTTTTCCATGGCTTCTAAAATTGCTTTAGCGCCCCTTACATGGCAGGCCGTTCCTTGGCACACCCTTACAATATGTTTCCCTCGCGGATTAAGATGGAACTGTGAGTAAAATGTCACCACGCCATATACTTGGCTGATAGGCAAATGCAAGCCATCGGCAATCCGTTCCAGCACCTCCCGCGATAAATACCCATAAGCGTCTTGAGCCTGTTGCAGTACCGGAATTAAAGCTCCCGGCGCCTCTTGATAGCGCGCAAGAATAGCTGCAAGTTCTTCATACCTCTCACCAGCCCCTCCGCACGCACATCCTGACTTCGATAATTTCATCATCGTTTCCCCCTTTACGCGTTCTCCTCTTTATTACGGTTATGCCATCGCAGCCAACGTCCGTCTTTGCCCTGCAAAGCCAGATGAAATTCGGCTAACGTAGGCTTTTCCATCATGATTTGCACTTTGCCGCCTTGACAAAGCGCATCTAAGCTATGCGCATCTGATGCCGTCACCAAGGGCAGCTCCCGCGGCAAAAGCGGCAATCGCCGCCGCGCTTCAGCTTCGGTCGCCACACAAGTTGAGATTTCCGCCGCCGCCACGGGCAATTCCGTCGGCCAAATTCCCAACTGCCCCAAAAGGCTGTACGCTGGCCGATCCACATGACTGGCAATGACCATCCCGCCCAGGCGAACCGCTTCTTCGCAAAGAGTTTGCGCATCCGCCGTTAACGCCGAAAGCAGCAGCTCCTCCCGCTCGCCCAGCAGTTCATCTTCCGCGCTTAAAATCCACTGCGGCCCAAAAAGACGACTCTGATTCAGTCTGCCATTACGCCAGCCGTCCACTTTGGCGCACCAAGACGCAAACGCCGGCCAATCGTCAAAAATCGCCAGTAAGTGCGCTTCCTCGGCGCACTCCACTTCCATCCCCGGCCAAACCGTTAATGAGCTCTGCCTCGCCGCCTGCCAGACCGCTTTGGCATTGTCACCGGCATTATGGTCGGTAACAGCGATAATATCCAAGCCTAACTCCAGCGCCGTCTCCACCACCAAAGACGGCGTCATCTCCACTGAAGCGCAAGGAGACAACACCGTATGCACATGCAAGTCCGTCAAATAAGATCGCATATTTCTTGGCCCACGCCCAGTGCATGGAGCCGGCAAACGATATCAAAGGCGGGCAAGTCCGTTACTAAAAGAGGCATCCCTACTTCGTCCGCCTTGGCCAAGGCCGCCGCTTCCGGTTTAGCGCCTCCCGCAACGATCACTGCCGCCATTCCCGCCAAGGAAGCGACGGCCAACAAATTCACATGACTTTGCATGGTCACCCATACCGTTCCCTCTCCAGCCTGCGCTAAAGCGCAGCTCATCAAATCTGAAACAAACCCCCCCTGCACTTCGCGTTGCAACCCTTGCGCCCCTCCGGCAAGCTTCAGCGGCAATTCCCGAGTTAAATCCGCTACCAGCACAGCCTCCACCTCAGCTTTCTTCTTCGCTTTTATCCAAGGAAGGCGGCAGTTTCTCCGCCAAACTTTTCATTTCTTGCGCTAAATCGCGCACTCGCTGCCGCAGCAAAAATACGCAATCCGTTTCACTGGCCTGCCCCTGCACAATGTCCTCTGCCAGAGCGCGGCAGTTCGGCGACCCGCAGGAGCCACAGTCTAATCCCGGCAGCTTGTACAGCATTTCTTCCATACTTTCCACTTTACGCAGCGCTTCGTGAATATCCTGATCCAGGCGCAGTACCGGCTTAGGCAGCGGCAACGGCAGCACCTCCACGGCCCTAGGTTTTTCCGGCGTCTTCGACGGCCAGATGGAAGCCCGTCCGCGAAGCTGCGTCTCGCCTACAAAACGGTTAACCGCCGTCAAAGGACCTCCAATACAGCCTCCGGCGCAGGCCAGCGCCTCAATATAGCGCACCTGACCCAACGTACCAAAAGCAACCTGTTCCAGCAGTTGACTGACTTGCTCAATTCCGTCCACCGCCAGCACGCTGTCTTGCATTACACCTTGGCTTTCCCCGCCGGCTAAGGCCCAGCCGGCTCCCAGCCAGCTAGACTCCACCTCCACCTCAGGGCAATTTTTATCGTGAACTTTAGCCAGTAATTCCCCGTAAAGATGCGAAATAGCGATAGCCCCGTCAATAACACTGCCAGCTTGCTTCACCGCCGTCATCTTCGCCGGGCAAGGCGTCAAAAACCAAACGCCTATTTTCTCCGGCGGCAAGCCAGTCTGCTCAACCGCTCTGGCTCTAGCTAAGCGAGCCGTAACCGTTACAGGCGCCTCCATAGGCACCAGGCAAGGCAGCAGGTCTGGAAACTTCACCTGTACCAGACGCACAACCGCAGGACAGGCTGATGAAATCAAGGGTTTCGGAATCTCTTTTTTCTGGAGCAATCGCTTCACTGCCGCCGTCACGTCAGCCGCCCCCAAAGCCACTTCACACACTGCATCAAAACCAAGCTGCAGCAATCCCCCCAAAATTCGTCCCACCGATACAGTTGCTGGAAATTGAGCATACAGCGACGGCGCCGGCAAGGACACATTGTAGGAGAACCGTTCCAGGCAATCCATGGCGTCGGTTACCGTTGTCTTCGCCTTAGCCGGACAAAGACGAATGCATTCGCCGCAATCAATACAACGTTCTTCCAAAATGCGCGCTTTTCCGGCGCGCACTCGAATGGCTTCCATGGGACAGTGCTTAGCACAGACTACGCAGCCCCGGCAACGCGCTTCAATCAAACGCACCGAATGAAAATAGCTGTCACTCATGGTCTGCTCCCCTCTGATGCCGAAATAACATAGAAACCGACGTACCCACACCCGGTTTCGAATCGATAACCAATTCATCGGCGCAACGCTTCATATTAGGCAAACCCATCCCCGCGCCGAAACCCATTTCACGAATTTCAGGCGGCGCTGTAGAAAAGCCCTCGCACATGGCTTGGTTTACATCCGCAATACCAGGCCCCTCGTCTTCCACAACCACTTTCGTTTCTTCAGCAGTGACGCTCGCCCGCATTACACCGCGCCGTGCATGAATGATCACATTCAGCTCCGCTTCATACGCGCCCACCGATGCCCGGCGAATTACATCTCCTGGAAGTCCCAACCGACGCATAACGTCTTTTAATTGCATAGCGCCGTCACCTGCCCGCGAGAAATCAAAGCCCTTTATGGGCCATTCTTTCTGCCAGGCATTCATTTTTTCCTGCTCCATTATTTCACCACCGCTTGTACACAATCTTTTATGTATACAATTGAGTTAGAGCTTTCACAATTCTCTAATAAAACCAAAAGCGTGTCAAGATGCATTTGGAATGAACATCTCTTGACACGCTTTGTGCTTTTGGATCTATATTCTCTTTATTTAATGTAAATTCCTGCAACTTAGTTATAAAAATTTCAAAATCTATTTCCGCCCGCTTCTGAGAAGAAAATCGACTTGGCAGCAACGACAATGATGGCGTTCAACAGCCAGAACAGCATAGACAGCTGTATATTGAACAAAACATAGTCAGTCAAGCCGTTAAAGAATAAGCCGCCCAGCGCCGCCAGCAAGCCCAAACTCAGACCAGCCATCCAAGGATCCTTCGTTTCTTGCAGAATTTTTCTGGCCTTACGCCAGTGCCCATACATTACAGCCAGAAAGGCGAAAAAACCAGGCAGACCGATTTCCGCTGCGATATTCAAATACATATTATGAGCATGAAAAATCTTAGTATGGCCATCATTAATAAAAAAGTCATATTCCGGATAGACCATCCAGTACGCTCCCCAGCCAATACCGGAAAAAGGGTTGTCCTCAATCATGGCTACCGTGCTCTCCCACAAAGCAATACGCAAAGCAGAAGAAGTATCTGTTGGATTCAAAATAGAAGTCAAGCGCGCCAAAATGCTGTCCTGCGCCACTAGCAGGCCTAGCGGCAGTAAGCAGAAAATCCAAAAAATACGCCGATTATACAGCCAGCCGTAGATGCCGACAACCGCCGCCACGCTCAACCAAGCGCCGCGCGAATACGTATAGACCAAACAAAGACCAAATAACGCCGTCAGAGCAAACAGCAGGCCCTTCTCCCTCCATCTTCGAGGAGCAAACGCCATGCCGCTGGCTAACGCCATCATCATAACTAAATAGCCAGCCAAAAGATTGGGGTTTTCCAACGTTGAAAACACCCGCGTCTTAAGTTCCGGAAACTGCTCGCCATCCACCCATTGCGTCGCAGAAATGTCAAAACCAACAACATATTGATACAAACCATAGACAGTCACAAAAAACGCCGAGCAAAGCACAGCCCAGATGAGCTTGCGCAATTGTTCCGTCGAATCCAGATTGCAGACCACCAGATAGTATAGGAGCACATACCGGCCCATTAGATGCGTATAATTGTAAAGACTAAACCCAGGATCCGGCGAGACCAAAATGGAAAGCGCCCCTAAAACAACGACAGCTCCCACCGCCCAATCCAGAAAAGTAATTTGCCAGCGATGGCCCTTGCGAAACCATAGTGATTTCACGCCCCATCCCAGCGCACCGGTAATTAAAAACACACTTGCGACATCTAAAGAAAGCGGCAAAAAAAAGGCCACTGCGTAAATGCAGTGTTCAATCAAAAAAGCGAGCCGCCGTTCCCAACCGTTGCTAACCACTTCGTTCATATACATCCTCCGCATCCTACTTCTTCACCAATTATAGCCTGTCCCTGCTGCGGATACAAGAAAAGAAAACTCGGCAGGAACGGAAACGCAGAGTAATTGATGAAGCAGATGAAAGCCAGAGAAGGTCCAGAGAGAGTAGATTAAAGTGAGTAAAACGAGGAAACGAACAAGGCTATGGAGGCCGTGATTGTATTTGAGACTTTTATTGGAGCAAGACGGTCCGCAGGACGAAAAAGCAGGGTAAGACGGATGACAGTTTCGCCTGTTTGAGCGCAGCGAGTTAAGAAACTGCCGCCTTAGCCTGCTTTTCCGAGGCGCGCGCAAATCTTGTCTCAAATACAATTATGCCGCCGTTTAGATAGAAGCTCCCAATCCTTGATAACTCTAGGTTTTTCAGCTGTAAAAACTTATAACTTCTAGTATAGGTACAAAAAAAGCATCCCTTATGCAGGAATGCTTTTTCTCTCTATATTTTATGCCACGGCGCAAAGGCCTGCTGTAATTCCAGTACGTCAAACTTGAACTCCCGCCGCATCCAAACATCTTCCGGCAACTGCTGGCTGACCTTGTGCGACAACTCACCCAAGGCTTCGCGAATGGTCGGCGGATGCGCCTCGCACCTAAACGACGCATGATCCTGCCAAAGCTGCTGCTGGTGAAACCAAGAGCGCGCCTGCAATTGATTAGAAGCCTGCCCCCGCAGAATTTCAAGAGTAATGACAGGACTGGATCCCGGCATTGGCGCCTCCGTTAAGGGTTCCACCATCCCCTTGGTTCCATGATAACGCCACATACCTTCCGGCAAGGCGTTTTGAAAAAAACGCTGAGCAAACTCTTCAATTCGCATGACCATTCCTCCTTGTCACTTTCCGTAGACAACTTTACCAAATTTAAACAAAGAGATAAACATGCATAGTATAAATATTTTGTATTCTTTCTCGGTTTGTAATTATTTGTTTTGCAGTTTTTGCAGTAAAAGAGGCCTCACTGCGCCTAATAAATATAACGAACCGGCTACACAAGCCACTTTCCGAGGCTCTTGCTCCGCTAATTTCAGCAATCGGTTTACACCTTCTTCCCAGTCTGGTACCGCTTCCACTTGGTGCGGCGGAAAATGGCTTGCTAAATCACCCGCTTCTGCGGCGCGTTCCGAAAGCGGCCTCACTGCAATAACCCGGTCCTGCTCCCGCACCAAAAGGCCGGTAATACCTTCAATATCCTTATCCTTTAAAATCCCCAGCAAAAACAGGACCTCTCGCCCTGGAAACACTTGATCCAGCGTGCGCCGCAGCACCGCAGCGCCAGCCGGATTATGCGCTCCGTCAATCACCAACGGCGGTTGGGTGCGCAACACTTCAAAGCGCCCCGGCCAGCAAGCCTTTGCCAAACCGCGGGCAACAGCTTCCTGATTCACTGCGGTTTCCCTTACTGTTAACGCCGCCATCACCGCCAACGAAGCATTGTAGACTTGATGTTCTCCCACAAGGCGCGCCTGCAAAGGCCAACTAGATCCGTTAGGCTGCTGCAGCATCCAGGCAATTCCGGTTAAAGACACCGACTGCATCTGAGCCTGCCATTCTTCGCCGAGCACTTGCACTACCGCGCCGCAATCAGCTGCCCGCCGCCGGATAACCTCGAGCGCCTCCCCTTGCGCCGCCGTCAGCACGCGAGAGTTTTTCTTGATAATGCCCGCCTTGTGTTCAGCAATTTCTCGTATCGTAGAGCCGCAGCGATCCTCATGCTCCAGCGTCACATTCGTAATTACCGCCACACGACTTTCAATGACATTCGTGGAATCCAGACTCCCGCCCAAACCCACTTCAATTACTGCATAGTCCACTTTCATGGCCGCAAACATGACAAATGCGGCTGCCGTCAGCACCTCAAACTGTGTCGGATGCTCCAAGCCGTCCCGCTCCATCTCTTGCGCCGCCGCAGCGGTTTGCTCAATAGCGTCGGCAAACACAGCCTCTTCCACTTCCAAGCCGTCAATGCGCATGCGCTCTGTATAACGCTCCAAATGCGGCGACGTATACATACCGGTACAAAACCCGGCTTCTTGCAAAATAGCCGCTAAGCAAGCCGTCGTAGAGCCTTTGCCATTCGTACCGGTTATATGAATGGTCGGATATTTTCTTTCTGGATGCCCCAAGCGAATTACCAGCTCTTGCATCCGCTCCAAGCCCAGGCGAATGCCAAAACGCGACAAACCTTCTAAGTATGCAATCGACTCTTGATAGGTCATCGAAAAACCTCCTTTCAAAAAACCGAGTTAAAGAAACACGGAACACAGAGTAACTGAGGAAAACAGAGAGAACAGTGGAAAAAGCTATTGGGATGCGAGATTCGAATAAAGCAATGCTTTCCCTTAAAACTAACGCCGCTGCCACCAGAGGGGGCAGCGGCGCATCGTACAGCTCCGCAGGTTACAACGTTGCTAAATATTCCATGCGCTCGCGGATTGCGCCTAATTTATCCTCGCATTCTTGGGCTTTAGCGCGTTCTTTTTCAACAACCGCCGCCGGCGCTTTAGCCATAAAGCCTTCATTGCCGAGCTTGCCAGTAATCCGTGCCAGTTCCTTGGTCAGAGACTCGCGTTCTTTAGAAAGGCGGGCCGTTTCTTTTTCTACGTCAATCAAGCCCTTAAGCGGCAAATATACTTCCAGCCCAGCTACAACTGTCGCCATAGCGTTTTCCGGTTTTTCCGCCCCCACTGCGGGCAAAGTCACAGGCTCTGCCGCCGCCAATTGACGGAAATAACCTTCGTTTTGCTGCAGCACGCTGCGCACTTCTTCGCTGCCCGCCTGCAAAATCACTTCACTGCGCCGTCCCGGGGGAACATTCATTTCCGCCCGCATATTGCGAATGCCTTTAACAGCTTCCATGATCAGGTTCATCTGTGCTTCTGCCGCAGCGTCACTCCGTCCCGCCTGCGAAGAAGGCCACGAGGCTTTCATGATGCTGCTGCCTTCATGCGGCAGATGCTGCCAGATCTCTTCGGTAATAAAAGGCATGAAAGGATGCAACAGGCGCATGGTTCCTTCCAAAACCTCCCACAGCACATACTGAGCCACCGCGCGCTGCGCCGCTTCCTCTTTGTTGTACAAACGCGGTTTGGCCATTTCAATGTACCAGTCGCAGTATTCGCCCCACAGAAACTCATAGACCAACCGAGCGGCCTCGCCCAGTTCAAATCGGCCCAGGTTCTCGGTCACAGCTTTAGCCACATTATCGTAGCGGCTGAGAATCCAGCAATCCGCCAAGGTCAGCTGTTCTGCTTGCGGCGCCTGGCCGCTAAAGCCTTCCAGGTTCATCAGCACAAAGCGAGAAGCGTTCCAAATTTTATTGGCGAAGTTACGGCTAGCTTCCACGCGCTCCCAATAAAAACGCATATCGTTGCCAGGCGTGTTGCCTGTAATCAGCATGAAGCGCAAGGTATCGGCGCCGTATTTTTCCACAACTTCCAAAGGATCAATGCCATTCCCCAGAGACTTGGACATCTTCCGCCCCTGACTGTCACGCACCAAACCATGAATGAAGACATGACGGAAAGGAATTTCCTGTTTGAATTCCAGCCCCATCATAATCATCCGCGCTACCCAGAAGAAAATAATGTCATAGCCTGTTACCAGCACGCTTGTTGGATAAAACTGCCGCAATTCGGCCGTATTTTTCGGCCAGCCCATCGTAGAAAAAGGCCAAAGAGCCGAGCTGAACCAAGTATCCAGCACGTCCGAGTCCTGCTCCACAGCGCCGCCGCAATGCGGGCAAACCGTCAGATCCTCGCGGGAAACAATCGTTTTACCGCAGCTCTCGCAGTACCAGGCGGGAATGCGATGCCCCCACCAAATCTGCCGAGAAATACACCAGTCGCGGATATTTTCCAGCCAGTTCAAATACGTACGACTGAACCGCTCCGGCACAAATTGCACCTGTCCGTTCCGCACCACTTCCATCGCTGGTTTCGCCAGAGGTTCCATTTTAACAAACCACTGTTTAGACACCAGCGGCTCCACAACGGTGCCGCAGCGCTGGCAATGCCCCACCGCATGAGGATGGCTTTCTACCTTAACCAAAACTCCCATCGCTTCCAAGTCCGCCAGGAGCGCTTTGCGGCACTCATAGCGATCCTGTCCGGCGTATTTGCCAGCCTCATCGGTCATATTGCCTTCCGGGCCAATGACCACCACCTGTTCTAAATTGTGACGCTGCCCCATCTCAAAATCGTTAGGATCATGAGCCGGCGTAATTTTCACAGCCCCCGTACCAAAAGAAGGATCGACATAATCATCCGCCAAAAGCGGAATGCGACGATTCACCACAGGCAGAAGCAAAGTCTTGCCAATTAAATCCTGATAACGCGCATCGTCCGGATGCACCGCTACTGCCGTATCGCCCAGCATGGTTTCAGGACGCGTCGTGGCAATAATCACGTAACGGCCGGCTTCGCCTTCCACTTCATAGCGCAGATGGTACAAATGGCCTTCTTTTTCTTCATGTTCTACTTCAATATCGCTCAACGCCGTGTGACAGCGCACACACCAATTGGTAATGCGGTGCCCCTGATAAATCAGCCCTTTTTCGTACAGAGAAACAAAGACCTCTCTTACAGCCTGAGAACAGCCTTCATCCATCGTAAAGCGTTCCCGCTCCCAGTCGCATGAAGCGCCCAAGCTGCGCAGCTGCCTGGTAATGCGGTCGCCATACTGCTTTTTCCATTCCCAAACGCGTTCGATAAAGGCGTCTCGCCCTAAATCATAACGGCTTTTGCCTTCTTCTTTTTTCAGCATCTCTTCCACTTTAATTTGCGTAGCAATGCCTGCATGATCGGTGCCGGGCATCCACAGGGTATCGTCGCCGCGCATTCTATGCCAGCGAATCAAAATATCCTGCAGCGTATTATCAAGAGCATGCCCCATATGCAGCTGTCCTGTTACATTCGGCGGCGGAATTACAATACTAAAAGCATCTTTCTGCTCATCTGTTTCTGCGTGAAAGCAGCCTTCTTTTTCCCAGGCTGCGTACCATTTTTCCTCAACACCTTTGGGATCGTACACACTAGATAAGTTTTGTTCTGTCATGCCTGTTCCCCTTTCAATAATAAAAGGCCTTTTCATCCTTTTTGTAAGGACGAAAAAGCCTCATTTCGCGGTACCACCTTGCTTCTCCGGGTCGCCCCGGACTCTAACGGCTGTAACATAGCCGCCGACGGCTGCGCCTACTATTGGGTTCAGCGCAGCAGCTCCGGGAGGACCTTCAACCATCGTTTCCGTAAGACCTCACAGCCAAGGGCCTTTTCTCTGACCGCAATCCGACGCCTACTCTTCCCATCTTCACTTTCTATGCAATTATTTTTATCATACCTGCTTGCCCAATCCTTGTCAACACCACTTTGTTGACAACAACGTTCCGACTTTTCAATCTTGCATTATGTATTTTTCCAGTGTATGATCTTAACAAATACACCTCACATGAGGAAAAGGAGTGAGCTTTTCTTGCGCAGTGATATTGTAAAAAAAGGTTCCACACGTGCCGCCCATCGTACCCTCTTCTATGCTATGGGCTATGGTCCTGAGGAGTTGAAGAAGCCCCTCATTGGTATTGTCAATTCCTTTAATGAAATTATTCCCGGTCACATGCATTTGCGTGAAATTGCTGAAGCTGCTAAACAGGGCGTTTTGGCCGCTGGCGGCACTCCCATGGAATTTCCAGCCATCGGCATCTGCGACGGCATCGCTATGGGCCATGACGGCATGAAATTCCCCTTGGCTAGCCGCGAGCTCATTGCCGACTCCATTGAATCCGTAGCAACAGCCCATGGTTTTGACGGCCTAGTACTCATCCCTAACTGTGACAAAATTGTTCCAGGCATGCTCATGGCCGCCGCCCGCCTGAACATTCCTTCGGTCGTTGTCAGCGGCGGACCTATGCTGGCAGGCCGCCATCAAGGCAAGGACATTAGCGTCAGCAATCTCTTTGAGGCTGCCGGCCGTTTTGAAGCTGGCAAAATTTCTGCGGAAGAGCTGGAAGAGCTCGAAGCCTCCGGCTGTCCCGGCTGCGGTTCCTGTGCGGGCCTCTTCACTGCCAACAGCATGAACTGCCTGACCGAGGTTCTTGGCATGGGGCTCCCCGGCAACGGCACCATCCCGGCCGTCTATAACGGCCAACGACGCCTGCTGGCCAAAAGAGCCGGTAAAATCATCTTGGATTTGGTGGCAAACGACATCAAACCGCGCGATATCTTAACGCCCGCCGCCTTCCACAACGCCATCGCCGTCGACATGGGCATCGGCGGCTCTTCCAACACCGTACTTCATTTACTGGCTATCGCCCATGAAGCTGGTGTTGCCTTGGCGCCGGAAACTTTCGACCAAATCAGCGCTAAAACTCCGTATATTGCCAAGCTCAGTCCTGCCGGGAGCCATCATCTGCAGGATCTGAATGAGGCCGGCGGCATCAACGCCGTCATTAAAGAGCTGGCGAAAAAGAAGGTCATTGATTTGACCGTCCGCACCGTCGACGGCACCATGGGCGAACGTGTAGCCCAGGCCGCTATCTTAAGGCCTGATGTCATTCGTACTGTAGAAGACCCGTACATGAATAAAGGCGGCATCGCCATCCTTAAAGGAAATTTAGCGCCTGATACTGCGGTAGTCAAAGAAAGCGCCGTGGCGCCGGATATGCTGAACTTCACTGGCCCAGCCAAATGCTTTGACTCCGAAGAAGACGCTATCGACGCCATTATCGCCAAAAAAGTGCAGAATGGCGACATCGTTGTCATCCGCTACGAAGGCCCCAAAGGCGGCCCGGGCATGAGAGAAATGCTCAACCCCACCGCCGTTATCGCCGGCATGGGGCTCAAGGTGGCCCTCTTGACGGACGGCCGTTTCAGCGGCGCAACACGCGGCGCCTGCATCGGCCACATTTCTCCGGAAGCCCGCGATGGCGGCCCCTTGGCCTTTGTCCAAGACGGCGACACCATCGAAATTGACATCCCTGGCCGTAAACTCAATGTAGCTATCAGCGATGAAGAGATGGCCAAGCGTAAAGCCGCTTGGCAGCCGCCAGCTCCTAAAGTGGATAAAGGCTACCTGGTCCGCTACGCCCGTATGGTCACCTCGGCCAACAGCGGCGCAGTGCTGAAATAAGAGTAGAAACAGGAACGGAACACAGAGTAACAGAGAAAAACCAGAGGAACCAGAGAGAAGATGTAAATTCCCGCATGGATACATGTAAGATACACTAGCAAGTTGCGGCAGCAGCCGTTGTTTTTGCGACTTTTTTGGAGCAAGGCGGTCCTCAGGACGCTAAAATGGAAGGCGACGGAGAAAAGTTCCGTATGTCTGAGCGCCAGCGAGTTCGCGGAACTTCCGTTGCCGCCCATTTTGGCGAGGCTTGCGGAAATCTTGTCGCAAAAACATGGCGACTGCCATACTAAACTGCAACATAAAACACCATTGGCTGACCGCAAGGTCCTCCAATGGTGTTTTTGTTTGACTATATTACTTGCGCTTGTTTTGCAGGTACTCATCCATAGCGGCGGCGGCTTTTTTACCAGCCCCCATAGCCAAGATGACGGTCGCTGCACCGGTAACAACGTCGCCGCCGGCAAAAACGCCTTCGCGGCTGGTAGCGCCGGTTTCCGCGTCAGCTACAATGTTGCCGCGGCGGTTGACGTCAAGTCCTTTAGTCGTCTGCTGCACCAGCGGATTGGGTCCTTGGCCAATGGCCATGATCACCGTATCCACATCCAGCTCAAACTCCGAGCCAGGCACCGCTTCCGGGCGTCTGCGTCCTGATGCGTCCGGCTCGCCCAAGGTCATGCGGATGCAGCGCAATTGCCGTACCCAGCCGTCTTCTCCCAGAATCTCCACCGGATTGTTAAGAAGCTGAAAATCAATGCCTTCTTCTTTGGCATGATGCACTTCCTCCAACCGCGCCGGCAGTTCCGCTTCGGAACGGCGATAGACGATATAGACCTTCTCCGCCCCCAGACGCAGAGCCGTACGGGCGGCGTCCATGGCCACATTGCCGCCGCCGACAACGGCGACGCGACGTCCCACATGAATGGGCGTGGCGCATTCAGGAAAACGGTAAGCTTTCATCAAATTGCAGCGGGTCAAAAACTCGTTAGCCGAATAAACGCCATTATACTGTTCGCCAGGAATCCCCATAAAATGGGGCAGTCCTGCGCCAGTAGCGATGAACACGGCCTCAAAGCCCTCTTCTTCCAGCAGCTCGTCAATGGTGTAGGTCTGGCCGATAACAACGTTGACTTCAATATCTACGCCCAGTTTCCGCAACGCATCAATCTCCGCCTGGACCACTTCGTCTTTAGGCAGACGAAACTCGGGAATGCCATACACTAAAACGCCCCCGGGACGATGCAAGGCTTCAAATACCGTCACCTTGTAACCGCGCTTGGCCATTTCGCCAGCAGCCGTCAAGCCCGCCGGTCCCGAGCCAATTACCGCCACTTTCTGAGCGTCGGCCGCAGCTAGAGCCGCCTCTTCTTGCGGCACAGCCTGGTTGCGCGCTGTATCGGCAGTATAGCGCTCCAAACGGCCAATACCGACAGCCTCGCCTTTTTTCGCCAGGACGCAATACTTTTCGCACTGTTCTTCCTGCGGACAGACGCGACCGCAAACAGCAGGCAAACCGTTGTAGTCTTTCAGCACTTCCCTGGCGCCTGCAACATCGCCAGTTTTCAGCTTGCCGATAAAGCCGGGAATATCGACACCTACCGGACAGCCTTGACGACAAGGAGCGGTTTTGCACTGCAAACAGCGCGCTGCTTCGGTTAAGGCCTGTTCGTCAGAATACCCCAACGTCACTTCTTTAAAATTGCGACCGCGCTCTATAGCGTCTTGTTCCGGCATAGGCGTTTTTTTCAGTGAGAGTGACATTGGCATTGCCCTCCTTCATGATGGCCGTGACCGCCGCAGCTGTGTTCTGTATGGCGAGCTTCCTGGCTCTTATACATGCGTTGTCTTGACATCAGCGCGTCAAAATCAACCTTATGGGCGTCAAATTCCGGTCCGTCCACACAGGCAAATTTAACTTCGTCCCCTAGGGAAACACGGCAGCCGCCGCACATGCCGGTGCCGTCGACCATGACCGGGTTCAAGCTGACAACCGTCGGCACGCCAAAAGGACGCGTTGTTTCGGCTACGCTTTTCATCATAATGACCGGACCAATAGCCATAACCAAATCAATTTTCTTGCCCGATTCTAAGAGACGCTGTAAGGGGCCGGTTACGCGGCCGGCTTCGCCGTAAGAGCCGTCATCAGTAGTAACCACTAGTTCATCGCTGACAGCGGCCATTTCTTTTTCATAAATCAAAAGGTCCTTGTTACGAGCGCCGATGATGGAAATCACTTCATTGCCGACTTCCTTCATGCCTCTGGCAATGGGATACACAGGCGCTACGCCGATGCCGCCACCTACGCAAATGACGGTACCCAGCTTTTCAATGTGTGTTTTTTGTCCCAGCGGACCCACTAAATCATGCAGGCTTTGGCCCTGTTCCAACTGCCCCATTAGACGGGTGCTGGCGCCCACTTCCTGAAAAATCAGCACAATCGTGCCGGCTTCGCGGTTAAAATCGGCAATCGTCAGAGGAATACGTTCCCCTTCTTCATCCACGCGGACAATGACAAATTGCCCCGGCTGCGCTTTTTTAGCAATGCGCGGCGCCGCAACTTCAAAGAGCTTGACGTCAGCGGACAAGCTTTCTTTACGTACAATCTGGTACATGCTTTTCCTCCTCCAGTTTTTAGAACAAACCGCTGATGCGGCCTTGCACATCGATATCCATGCGTTCCGCCGCCGGACGTTTAGGCAGCCCCGGCATCGTCATGATGTCGCCGGTAAGGGCTACCAAAAAGCCGGCCCCTGCGGCCACACGCACTTCACGGACGGTGATGGTAAAACCTTCCGGCCTTCCCAGCTTGCGCATGTCATCAGACAAGGAGTACTGTGTCTTCGCCATGCAAATAGGCGTCTTGTCATAGCCCAAAGCATTCAGCTCGGCAATGGCCTTATCCGAAGCTGCTGTATAATTCACATCCGCCGCGCCGTAGATTTCCTTAGCAATGGCTGCAATTTTTTCCTTGATCGGCTGCGCTGCATCATAGAGCAGCTTGAAGTCGCTAGGCTGTTCGCAGGCCGCCAGCACTTTCTTAGCCAGTTCTTCGCCGCCTGCGCCGCCTTTGGCCCAAACCTCAGACAAGGCCACTTCGGCGCCCAGCTTCTTGCAGCACTCTTCCACTCGGGCCAATTCCGCCGGCGTATCCGTCGGGAACGCGTTAATGGCGACCACTGTCGGCAAGCCGTATTTTTTCATGTTTTCAATATGCTTGGTCAAGTTGGCCATACCGGCTTCCAATGCCGCCAGGTTTTCTTGGCCCAGCTCCTCTTTGGCCACGCCGCCATGCATTTTAAGCGCCCGCACGGTCGCGACAATGACTGTCGCCCTCGGCCGCAGGCCGGCAAAACGGCACTTGATATCCAAAAACTTTTCAGCGCCCAAGTCAGCGCCAAAGCCTGCTTCGGTTACCACTACATCCGCCAGTTTCAGCGCATACTTCGTCGCCATCACGCTATTGCAGCCATGAGCGATATTGGCAAACGGTCCGCCATGTACAAAGGCCGGCGTATGCTCCAGCGTCTGGACCATGTTGGGTTTAATGGCGTCTTTGAACAACAAAGTCAGCGCGCCAGTCACATTGAGCTGCGCCGCTGTCACCGGCTTATTATCATACGTATAGCCAACAATAATCCGGCCAATGCGCGCCTTCATGTCCTCAAGATCGCTGGCCAGGCATAAAATAGCCATCATCTCCGAAGCCACGGTAATATCAAAACCGCTTTCGCGCGGCACGCCGTGCACCTTACCCCCAAGACCGCAGATCACGCTGCGCAGCGCCCGATCATTTAGATCCAGCACCCGCCGCCAGGTTATGCGCCGCGGGTCTATATTCAGCTCATTCCCCTGATGAATATGGTTGTCAAGGACAGCCGCCAGCAGGTTATGCGCCGAAGTAATGGCGTGAAAATCGCCGGTAAAATGCAGATTGATGTCTTCCATCGGCACGACTTGGGCGTAACCGCCTCCAGCTGCGCCGCCTTTGATGCCAAAGCAAGGCCCCAGCGACGGCTCGCGCAAGGCAATGGCCACCTTATGGCCTAAGCGCCGCAGCGCATCTCCCAACCCGACGGTTGTCGTGGTTTTCCCTTCCCCAGCCGGAGTCGGATTGATAGCAGTCACCAAAACCAACTTGCCATCAGGACGATTCTGCACCGCCTCCCAGGCTTCTCTGGACAATTTCGCTTTATAACGACCGTACAACTCCAGCCCTTCTTCGGGAATCCCCAGATGCTGCGCTACTTCTGCGATAGGTTTCATAACTGCCTCTTGGGCAATTTCCACATCACTCTTCACTGCAATACCCTCCTCCAAAATTCCTTCTTACCGTACCGCCAGCTGTGCCGCCTTCACCGTATTGGCCAGCAGCATGGCAATGGTCAATAGCCCTACGCCGCCAGGCACAGGCGTAATCGCCCCAGCTACATGCTGCACCTGTTCAAAGTCAACGTCGCCCGCCAGTTTGCCGTTGGGCAGGCGGTTAATGCCTACGTCAATCACTACAGCGCCTTCTTTCACCATATCTGCCGTAACAAAATGCGCTTTCCCCACAGCCGCCACCAAAATGTCCGCCTGACGGGCCATAGCCGCCAAATCCTTGGTTCGAGAATGGCAGATAGTTACCGTAGCGTCCCGGGCCAGCAGCAATTGCGCCATCGGTTTGCCTACAATGTTACTGCGGCCAATGACTACGGCATGCTTACCTTTGATTTCCAGTCCCGCCATCTCCAGCATTTTAACGCAGCCTGCAGGCGTACAAGGAACCAAATGCTCGTCCCCCACCGCTAAACGTCCCGCATTGAGAGGGTGAAAGCCATCCACATCCTTGGCTGGATCGATAGCCAGCAGCACTTCCTGCTCCACCGTCCGCAGAGCCTTGGGCAAGGGCAGCTGCACCAAAATACCGTGCACCGCCTGGTCTTGATTTAAACCTGCGATCACGGTTAGCAGCTCTTCCTTGCTCGCCGTTTCCGGCAAGCGGACAATATCCGAACGAATACCAAGCTCCAAACAGGCTTTGTGCTTGTTGTTCACATATACCTGCGAGGCTGCGTCCTCGCCGACCAGCACCACTGTCAGCCCGGGAACCACACCGGTCTTTTCCAGCAGCGCCCCTGCGTCCCGCCGCACTTCTTCTTTAATCTGCAGAGCAAATTCTTTCCCCGACAAAATACGAGCGCTCATGGACAAGCCTCCTTTTCTATACGTAAAGACTTATAAGCGTAAAAACAAATACTAAAATACTCACTAACCCGTTGCGCATAAAATACGCTTGAGTCACCCTGCTCAAATCATCAGGCTCCACCAATCGATGCTGATACACTAGCACTGCTGCAGCACAGGCCACTCCTATGTAGTACGGCCAAGCCAAGGAGAACAGCGCGCCGGCAAGAACAAAGCAGAGAATGCTAAAGACATGCATCAGCTTGGCAAAAAACAGCGCCCGCCGCAAGCCAAAGCGCAGCGGCATGGAATGCAGCCGCTGTCGTCCGTCAAAAAGCACGTCCTGACTGCCATAAATCACGTCAAAGGCGGCAATCCAGATTGCCACTGCCAAACCCAAAATCACGATCGCCGCAGTTAGTTCGCCCTTTACCGCCATCCAAGCGCCGATAGGCGCAATCGAAAGAGCAAGCCCCAACACCAAATGGCAGGTCCAGGAAATCCGCTTCATATAAGGATACAAAGTAAATGGAATCACCGCTACCGGTGCCAAGGGAATGCAAATCGGGTCCAAATGGCTGGCGGCAAATAAAAACACTGCCAGGCTGCCTGCAATTAGCAACACCGCTTCCCAAGGTTTCACTGCGCCCGTTACCATCGGCCGAGCCTTAAAGCGCGGATGCAGGCGATCATATTTTAAATCAATTAAATTGTTCAAAGCCAATGCCGCACTGCGGGCGCCCACCATGGCAACGGTTACCCACAGAAGATCGCTGCCCGCAGGCCAGCCCCCCGAGGCCAGCACCAGCCCCATATAGGCGAAAGGCAGCGCAAATACGGAATGCGACAAGGCGATATTATCCATGTGCGCTTTTATCTTACTCAAGGTTCAATTCCTTCCATTTCGCATCAACTCGTTCTTTGACCTCCTGAGACATGACAATCTCATCCGGCCATTCGCGGCTGTAGCCTTCGGACGGCCAGGTCTTCGTGGCGTCAATACCAACCTTAGTGCCCCAATTAGGCATAGGCGACGAATGGTCCAGCACATCCAGCGGCCCGTCCACCATCACAATGTCACGCCGGGCGTCAATGTTGTTGAACACGCGCCACCAAACCTCTTGCTCGTCTTGGACATTGACATGCTCATCCACAACAATCACCATTTTGGTAAACATCATCTGCCCCATACCCCAGACAGCATGCATCACCTTCTTAGCGTGCTGCGGAAAACTCTTCTTGATGGAAATCATGGCGCAATTGTGAAACACGCCAGCTAAAGGCAGATTGATATCCACAATTTCCGGCATCTGCGATTTCAGCACAGGCAAAAAAATTCGCTCCGTCGCTTTCGCCATGTAGCAGTCCTCCATAGGAGGCTTGCCGACGATCGTCGCCGGATAGATAGGGTTCTTTCTGTGAGTAATGCAGGTAATATGGAACACCGGATACTCGTCCGCCAGCGAGTAATAGCCGGTATGGTCGCCGAAAGGACCTTCGCGGCGCAGTTCATCCAGCAGCACATATCCCTCCAGGATAATTTCCGCGTGAGCTGGCACTTCCAAATCTACAGTCTCGCACTTCACCAATTCCACTGCCTTTTTGCGCAAAAAGCCGGCAAATACCATTTCATCAATATCCTTCGGCAAGGGAGCCGTCGCGCAATAGGTCAGCACCGGATCGGCGCCAATGGCCACGGCCACTTCAATGCGGTCCTTCCCGAGTTCCTGATGAGCCTGGAAGTTTTCCGCGCCATTCTTATGAATGTGCCAATGCATCCCTGTAGTCTGCCCGTCAAACACCTGCATGCGATACATGCCTACATTGCGTTTGCCATTACGAGGGTTTTTAGTAAAAACCAGCGGCAGCGTAATGAATTTGCCGGCGTCGTCCGGCCAACATTGCAGGATAGGAAATGCCTCCAGCGTCGGCGCATCCTTAATAATAACTTCTTTGCACGGACCGGTCTTTACGTACTTAGGAAAGTTGATGGCGCTTTTCGCTTTCGGAATCAGCTTCAGTAAATCAAGCTTGTTTTGCAAAGAAATATGAGGCAAGCGAAAAATTTCCGCAATATCCTCAGCAATATCGTCGAGTTTCTCCGCTCCCAAAGCCAGAGCCATACGCTCCATGCTGCCGAAAGCATTCATCAAGACCGGCATGGTATGCCCTTTGACATTTTCAAAAAGCAACGCTACATTTTTCTCCCCGGTCATCTTAGAAACGCGGTCGGTAATTTCCGTAATCTCCAAATCACAATCCACTTCGGTCTGAATGCGCTTTAAAAGTCCCCGCTGCTCCAGATCGCGAATAAATTCCCGTAAATCATTATAGGCCACAAGCAATCTCCTTTCTCTCTCCAAACCAATATCTCTTGCATCTTGTCCTGCTGCTTTGCGGTTTCTTCAAAGCGCTGTATCAAAGATTTCTGCAGCAGGCTTCTGCGACGCTAAAAAGCAGGGAAGAATGCGTCCGCCGCATGCTCTTCCCTGCTGCAATACCTTTTTGGTCAGCGGCGCAGTACATAACGCACCACCCACAAACTCGCCTCATAAAGCAGAATAATGGGAATGGCAATCATTGACTGAGTAAATACATCCGGTGTCGGCGAAATAATCGCCCCCACAATAAAAGAACCTACCAAAACCACTTTGCGTTTAGCCCGTAAAAAAGCAGACGTAATAATGCCCATTTTCGCCAAAACAATTACAAACAGCGGCAGTTCAAAAACAAAGCCGAAAGGCAGCAGCATCGAAACAAAAAACGACAAATACTGTCCTAACGAAAACATCGGCGTTAGCGTTTCCGTAGCAAAGCCCATAAAAAACTGCGTAGCCGCCGGTAATACAAGAACATAGGAAAACAAAATGCCTACAAAGAAGAGCAGCACCGAAGAAGGAAGCAGCACCAGCAGCATCTTGCGTTCCTTCTTCGTCAATGCCGGTACGATAAAGGCCCATACTTGGTATAAGACAACAGGCAACGCCAACAAAAAACCGGCAAATACAGAAACCTTCAAATAAGCAAAAAAGGCTTCCATCGGATTTAAATAATATAATTTTCCCGCTGGCGCCGTAATCATGGCTACCAATTGTTCTGCATAAAAATAGCAGACGCCGGAACCAACGCCCACGGCGACCAAGACAATTAAAATTCGCCGGCGCAGTTCTTCCAAATGCCCCACAAGGGACATTTCGTCTTCCTCCATTGGTGTTTCCAGCTCCGGCTCCGTATTAATTACGGCAGACTGGGATTCCTCTTCACGTTCTTTATCATCTGCGGACATGCGCAACCTCACTTTTTCTCCGATGCCTGTTGTTCCTTCTCCACGGCTTTCACGTCAATAGTTTTAGACTCTTCCGGTTTTGTCTCTTCTCCTGCCACAGTTGTGGCCTTGCGAAATTCCTGCAAACTCCGCCCTAAGGCTTTGCCGACATCCGGTAATTTTCCCGGTCCAAAAACCACCAAAGCAATCACCAAAATCAAAACCAGTTCAGGCATGCTAAAGCTGAACATATTGCCACAACCCTTCTTAGCTATCACTTGCATAAATCCATGTATTTCATTATACCGTTCAACTAAAAAAAAGACAACTAAGAAGGGCGGCAGGCTTACGCCTG
>MTLC01002361.1_pt1 | contig 71514 bp, 55 predicted proteins | sample 1982451 | NCBI WGS metagenome assembly MTLC01 (sample SAMN05710165, study PRJNA340218) | biofilm metagenome | isolation source: sample SPH anode biofilm adapted to +100 mV | place: USA | collected 2012-02-03 | reverse complement strand
ACGTTAAACGCCTTTGGCGTTCTTCTGTGAGGACAAGTTGCGGATAATCATAAAAAATAAACCAAGGAAACTATGCAAAATTTCCCCTTTTGGGCGTTAGGAGGCAGTGTATGAAAATCTTCGCCATAGGTCAAAATTATATTGAACATAATAAAGAACTGGGTAGTGCTAATCCGGTAGAACCGGTGGTGTTTATGAAGCCGGATACGGCTGCACTGCGTAATAACAAACCCTTTTTTCTGCCCGAATTTAGCGATGAAATTCATTACGAAACGGAACTGATTGTTAAGATTAACCGCATCGGTAAGAATATTTCCCGTAAATTCGCACATCGGTATTACGATGAAATAGGGTTGGGGGTGGATTTTACGGCGCGTGACTTGCAACGAAAGCTCAAAGCGGAAGGCAAGCCGTGGGAAATTTGTAAAGCGTTTGATAACTCGGCAGTACTGGGCGGCTTTTTACCTAAGGAAGAGTTTGGTGATGTGCAGAATATTGATTTTCATTTAGATATAAATAATGTAACGGTACAAAAAGGAAATTCTTCGGATATGATTTTTCCGATAGACGAACTTGTAGCGCATATCAGTAAGTACTTTACTCTGAAAATAGGCGATATCATTTTTACGGGAACACCTGTTGGCGTGGGAAAAGTAAATGTCGGCGATCATTTGCAAGGATATATTTTTGATAAAAAAATGTTTGATTTTAAGGTGAAGTGATTTTTGTTAGCTGTCAGCGATTATCTATATTGCCTTAGGTGGAAAATAGAAAATTTTAAATTCGCCAAACCTACTGTAGCATGCAGGTTTTGTTAGCGAAATCTTCTTTTATTTCATAAGGTAGTATATCATCTATCATGGGTTGTCTATTCGTTTTTATCTTTTTGATAAAGAGGGAGTTTGTTCTGATTTTTTTACAGAAGTCGTTTTTGACTTTTTAGCGAATATTATATTTTTGTGTTTTTGGCTTCAAAGAAGCCGAATATTTCTTGGCAAGCCAAGCGAACAAGTTCGAGCAGTAGTAAAAATGCAAATTTTTTAAGTTCGACCCCGATAGGGGTCGAATATCTATGATTAAAATTTGCTACAAATATTAAATTCCGCTGGAATTTACCTTAAAAATAAAAGGTCAAGAGACCTCACAAATAAAAAAAGGCAATAAGTTTTGTTTTTTTCACGTTACATAAGTTCATTTTTCTTTTATCAAACACCGGCTTATAAAGTATGAATATAAAATACATTCTCTTTTCTCTTTTTGTTTTGGTATTTTGTGGCTTACAGGCGCAGAATCAGGAGAAATCAGCGGCGGATAATAATTACGCTGCGGCTTCGGTATTGACAAAAGGTAAGTTTGTAAAAATAAAAATAGTTGAAAGCGGTATCTACAAATTGACGTATGAAAACCTTACTTCCATGGGTGTGGACCCCGTTAAAGTGAGAGTGTTTGGGTACGGTGGCGCCATGTTGGAAGAAAGTTTCCTGAAACCGTTGATAGACGACTTGCCCGAAACGGCTATTTACATGTATAAAGGCGCTGACGGAATTTTTAACGCAGGCGATTATATTTTATTCTATGCGCAGGGCGTAAATTCATGGCAATATGACCCGGGGAAAAAGATGTTTACTCACACACTAAACCCTTATTCCACCGAAGGGTATTATTTTATTACTTCCGATGCCGGTACAGGACGTAAGATAGAAGATGCTACGTCCGTAACACCGCCCGCAGACGCGCAAATAACAAATGTGAATGAGTTTACGGATTATCAAGTGTATGAAAAAGAGCTCTCTAACTTTGTAAAATCCGGACGAACTTTTTACGGAGAGCAGTTTTCTGATAATAATCTAAGTCGGAGTTTTCCTTTTTCATTCCCGAATTTTGTGAAAGGTACTCCTGTAAAAGTACAGGTGGATGTAGCGGCAGGCAGTTCAAGCAATAGTTCAAGTTTTACGGTGAAAGTGAATGACGAAACGGGTCAAAATTTATTTCTATCCTCTACAAGCGGTGATGCTAATTATATGATGGCAAGTACAGCCGGCTCAGTATTTACTTTTCGTCCTACCACGGATAATATTACGGTAAATTTAACTTATAATAAAACATCTATTGCTTCAGGATACTTAAATTATATAGAGGTAAACACCAGAAGACAACTTGTAATGACGGGAAGCACGCTTTTCTTTAGAAATGTGGATAATCTGAGTACCCCTACTTACAATCATTTTCAGTTGTCAGGCGCTAACGCGAATGTGCAAATTTGGGATGTTACAGATGCCTTGAATATTAAGCGCGTACCTACTACGTATAAGGCGGGGATTTTAGAATTCATAGATAGGAATGAAAATAGTGTAAAACAATATCTCGCCATTGATCCTGCAGCTTCCGGCGCGTTTCCCGTTCCTGGCACCGTGGGTGTGGTTCCGAATCAAAACTTGCATGGATTGGCGCCGGCGGAAATGATTATTATTACACATCCTCGCTTTACTAATCAAGCAAACAGACTTGCGGAAACACATCGAACATTGGATAAGATGAGTGTAAACGTGCTGACTACCGAGGATATTTATAATGAATTTTCGTCCGGAACGCCCGATGCTACCGCGTACCGTAAAGCGGTTAAGATGTTTTATGATAGAGCGATTAAAACCGGCGATGAACAAAACCGTCCCAAGTATCTCTTATTATTTGGTAGGGGTTCTTATGATAATCGGCGCATTATTCCTAATCTTTCCACTGAAAGTTTAGTGCTTACGTATCAGTCTGTTAATTCTACGCATAAAATAAATTCCTATGTTACAGACGATTATTTTGGAGTGTTGAACGATAGTAAAGGGCATAATATAGTTGTAGATAAAATGGACATTGCTGTGGGGCGTTTTACCGTACTTACCGAACAACAAGCGAATGATGTGGTAAACAAAACCATCAATTACATGCAGAATGAGCAAAAAGGCATCTGGAAAAATCAATTATGCTTCGTGGGAGATGATGGAGGTAAAAATGAAGGTAAAATGCATTCGGAGCAAGCTGATAATATTGCCCAATTAATCAACAATAGACAAGCTAACAAGGGATTTCAACTTAATAAAATATATTTGGACTCTTATAAACAAGAAAAGGGAGCCAGTGGCGACCGTTATCCGCAGGCGCAAGCTAAACTTCATAGCCTAATTCGTTCCGGCTTGCTGATGCTTAATTATACAGGACACGCGGGCAGTTTAGGGTGGGCAGATGAGCAGATACTTACCACCGCCGATATAAAGCAGCTTTATAATGATAAACTACCTCTTTGGGTGGCGGCAGCTTGTGATTTTTTAGTGATTGACGACAATGAAATCTCTGCCGGCGAACATGTATTCCTTAATCCGGTAGGAGGCGGTGTAGGGGTTGTAGCGGCGGCGCGTACGGTATATTCATCCAACAACTTTAATTTGAACAAAGCTTTCAGCGGATACCTTTTTCCTTCGGACGGTAATTATATGCGTATAGGGGAAGCGTTAAGACTGGCAAAGAACGATCAAGTAACGGTAGATTTCTACGGCAATTTAGTTGGAGATATGAACCGACTTTCGTACACCTTGGTAGGTGACCCCGCGCTTAAACTGGCTTACCCTACACAATACCATGTAAGTACCGATAAAGTAAACCATCATCCGATTTCAGACGCTGATACCATTAAAGCGCTTTCCATTAATACTATTGAGGGAAGTGTCAAAAATGCCGCGGGAAATTTGGCGGAAGATTATAACGGCACCTTAGAAATAAATATATACGATAAGATTCAACGGATTTCTACGCTCAATAACCACAACGAATCAAATGGTGTTCTCGTTTTTGACGATAGACCAAATGTGCTTTATTCCGGCAAAGCCAATGTGAAAAACGGAGTTTTTTCCTTTACATTTATGGCGCCCAAAGACATACGCTATAATTATGGAGAGGGTAGAATAAATTACTACGCCGCTGAAACAAACTCAAACAGAGAAGGTCAAGGATATTTTGAAAAGTTCATTGTAGGAGGTACAAGTAAAGACTACGACAAAACCGACACTACAGGACCGGAGTTAAACATATATCTGAACCACGCGGAGTTTCAATCCGGAAATAAAGTCAATGAAACACCCGTATTTTTCGCTCAAATTTCCGATAAAAACGGCATAAATACATCCGGAAACGGTATAGGGCATGATTTACGTGTGGTGATTGATGAAAATTCAAGTACCTCTTACACTGTCAATGAATATTTTCAGGCAGCGCCTGACAGCTACACCACCGGCGCCGTGCGATATAAAATACCAGCCCTTCCCGAAGGAAAACATACGCTTACGTTTTACGCGTGGGATTTGCTGAATAATTCCGCTACTGCCTCGTTGGATTTTGAAGTGGTAAAAGGACTTACTCCTGATATTTTTAATGTAAGTTGTTATCCTAATCCGGCAAGTAAAAGCACTCGTTTTGTGGTGGCGCATGACCGTCCGGAAACAGTCTTGGAAACTACCATAGAAGTTTATAATTTGATAGGACGTAAAATATGGTCTAAAACACAAAATACAGTGGAAAACTTCACGTGGAATTTAGAAGATAGTACAGGCGCCAAAGTACCGAGAGGAGTATATCTTTATCGGATATCCATAAAAACCCAAAACAGCAATTTTACTTCCAAAGCAAACAAAATTATTGTTTCATCCTTACAATAAAAAAAGTAAAATTTCGTTTAGTCTAATGTTAATTTATGAAAATAAATAGATTTTGCCTTGTGTGATTTAAAAAATAAAAAAATGAAAAAAACATCTATCAGTTTAATTTTTGCTTTATTAGCAACATTTTCATTTGCTCAAAATGAAAAAAATAGGTTTAATCCCACCATTACAGGGGTTCCATTTTTAACCATAACACCGGATTCGCGTGCGGGAGGTATGGGTGACGTAGGCGCCGCTACTACTCCTGACATTAACTCGCAGTTTTGGAACCCTGCAAAATACGCTTTTATGACCAGTCAGGCAGGCGTAGCAGTTTCATATACCCCTTGGTTAAGTAAATTAGTGAGCGATATTAATTTGGGTTATTTAGCCGGATACTGGAAACTCAGTGAAAATCAATCTTTCAGCGGTTCGTTGCGCTATTTTTCTTTGGGAGAAATTAATCTTTATGATGGTGTCGGAAGCGCTTTAGGTTCAGCAAATCCTTACGAAATGGCAATAGATTTAGGCTATGCGCAAAAACTGTCTGAAACTTTTTCCGCGGCAGTAGCTTTCCGTTACATTCGCTCAGATTTAAATAACGGGCATAATACAGGCGAAGGCGTGCAAATGGAGCCCGGAAATGCTTTTGGAGCGGATGTAGCGGCTTATTTTAATACGCCTATTTCTATGGCTACAGGAGATGCTAAATTGGCATTCGGCTTAAATATCTCTAACATCGGCTCTAAAATCTCTTATGACGGAAATCAGACTAACCTTTTTATTCCTGCGAATTTACGTTTAGGCGGTTCGTTTGAATATCCGTTTGACGACTATAATAAAATATCTATCAATGCCGATATTAACAAATTATTAGTACCTTCCTCACAATTGCCAAAAGACGGAGAGTCTCCGGAAGATTTTGCAAAACGTAGAGAAGCGGCTAATAATGTTAGTTCTATTGCAGGTATATTCAAATCATTTGGAGATGCTCCGGGAGGCTTTAAAGAAGAAATGCAAGAAATTATGTGGTCGGCAGGCGCTGAGTACGCGTATAACAATCAATTCTTTGTACGTGGCGGTTATTTCAACGAAAATCAATACAAAGGAAACCGTAAATTCTTTAGCGTAGGGGTAGGTTTTAAGTTGAATATGTTCCAGTTAGATGCCGCCTACCTTATCTCCGCGGCACAATCCAACCCGCTGGATCAAACCCTTCGGTTTACGCTCGGATTTGATATAGACGGATTAAAAAATTTAGCCCGCTAAAAAAAATAGGAAAAGCATATAAAAAGGTGGTTAAATTGGCGTGTGTTAATTTAACCACCTTTTTTCTGTAACCCTTCGGTTTGAATGCGCTTTGTTTTATCGTAACCACTCAGCCCCCCGAACCGCCAATAGTTGGACACAGCCCCGAAAGTCAGCCTGCCAGACTGTCGGGAAGGCAAGTCAGCGGTCAGCTATAAGCCAATGCTTTGCTGATAACTGATAGCTTTTAAAACTGTAAACCGTTACAGGTTATTTATTTCACGTTTCTTAATATTGTAATTGTTAAAACTGAAGAACTTTTCTGTAAACCCCGATTTAGAGAGTAATTTAACTGTGGTGGCGTTTCATTGAAATCACTTGATTTGAAAGCTATTATTGACGAGTTTTAATTCGATGATAGAATTTCGGATACCTGAAAACAAGAGATATCCGGATAATTTTATAAGAAAAGGTACTGCAAACATCGTGTATGCAGGATTTTTTTGTATTTTTGTAACGGTTTTTAATAAGACTACTAGAACACGGAACACGGAACACAGAATACAGAACAAGGAACACAGAATACAGAATACAGAACACAGAATACAGACCTTAAAAATCCCAAATCCCAAATCCGAAATCCCAAATCCGAAATCCCAAATCCCAAATCTAAAAGATGCTTGTCAAAATTTACGAAGATAACCCGAATATGAATCAGATACGCCATGTAGCCGAAGTGCTGCGTAATGGCGGGGTGGTTATTTTTCCTACGGATACGGTGTATGCGTTTGGGTGTGATATCTTTAATCAGACGGGCGTGGAATTTATCGCCAAGCTCAAAGAAAAAGACATGCGTCGGGCTAATCTTTCGTTTATTTGTCACGAAATGAGCCAAGTAAGCGAATACGCCAAAATGGACGATAACGCGTTTAAATTGATGAAAAAAAACCTGCCGGGACCGTTTACCTTCATTCTGAACGGCAGCAATAAACTTCCCAAAATTTTCAAAAATAAAAAAACGGTGGGCATACGCATTCCACGTAATAGCATCGCCTTGGAACTGGTGCGTGAGTTGGGCAATCCTATTATGACCAGCTCTATTTTTACGGATGATGATACTACCGAGTACATCACTGATCCCGAGCTGATAGAAGAAAAATACGGACGCCAAGTGTCTCTTGTAATTGATGGCGGAATGGGCGGTTTAGTCCCTTCCACCGTTATAGATTGTACCGAAGACGAACCGCAAATTATCCGCGAAGGGGTAGGGGAGTTGGAATGATTTCTTTGTATTTATACTTCACAATTATTTTATTGAATGATATTTCTATTTTGATGTAAGTTTTCGGAGAAAACGCCCCAAAAGGTGTTTCCTTTGCATCATACAGGCAAATTTGTTTCCTTTCAGAAAGTAAGAATTATCTTTGTGATTTTCCGCAAATTACCTATCTTTGTCTTAAATAAATCCAAATAATTCCAATAAACATATCATTATGATAAAAAAATCATTTCTATTCGGCATCTTTATTTTTGCCACAGCCTCTTTACAAGCTCAAAATCCGCTTTGGACGCGTTATCCGGCTATTTCACCCGATGGTTCGCAGATAGCTTTTACATTTAAAGGCGATATCTACAAAGTCCCTGTGGAAGGTGGTACAGCTACGCGTTTGACTACTAATGAGGCTTTTGATGGTAATCCCGTATGGTCGCCTGACGGTCAGAAAATAGCTTTCGTAAGCGACCGCGAAGGGGGTAATCGTGATATTTACGTAATGTCATCCAGCGGCGGCGGGGCAAAACGCCTCACTACCCATTCCGCTTCGGAAAGACCCTACACGTTTACTAACGATGGAAAACACGTAGTTTTTTTAGCTCATTATCAGGATGAGGCTAAAAGCGCTCTTTTCCCCGGAAGCGTGATGCTGGAACTTTATAAAGTAGCTGTTGAAGGCGGACGTCCCGAAATGATGCTCGGTTTCCCCGCGGAAAAAGTGAATTTTAACAAGGCGGGCACTAAATTTTTATTCCAAGACTTAAAAGGAATGGAAAATACGTGGCGCAAACACCATACATCGTCCGTTACACGCGATATTTTGGAATACGATTTGAAAAAAGGCGCCTACACCAAATTAATTGACTGGAAAGGCGAAGATACCGACCCATTTTACAGCCCCGATGAAAAATCCATCTATTTTCTCAGCGAACGAGGCGGAACTTACAACGTATTTTCAGCCCCTTACACCAATCCCTCAGACGCAAAGCAACTCACCCATTTTAAAACTCACCCGGTACGTTTTCTGACTGTTGCTAATAACGGCACGATGAGTTTTGGCTACGACGGTGAAATTTATACGCTCAAACAAGGCGCTTCCAATCCTACAAAATTGAAAATAAACATCCTGACTGATGGGGATGAAACTTCGGAAAAGAAAATGACGCTCACTTCCGGAGCTACCTCAGCGGCAAATTCACCCGATGGTAAGCAAATAGCCTTTACCGTGCGCGGCGATGTATTTGTTACCGCTACGGATTATGGCACCACCAAGCAAATTACTCAAACCGCCGCCCCCGAAACCGATGTGGATTTTGGCGCGGACAATCGCACCCTTGTTTATACCAGCTATCGGGACGGGTATTGGAACGTATATAAAGCTAAAATAGCTCGAAAAGACGACCCTAATTTCCCCAATGCCACATTGATAGAAGAAGAAGAATTGATAAAAGGAGATAAATCGGAAAAACAAGTTCCCAAATTTTCGCCCGACGGCAAAGAAATCGCTTTTTTGCAAGACCGCACTCAATTAATGGTCTATAACCTGGAAACTAAGAAACTTCGTCAAATCCTGGACGGACGCTATCAAGCGGAAAAAGCAGGCGATATTGATTATCAATGGTCGCCGGACGGAAAATGGTTTACGTTGGCGTATGTGTCTAACCAACACGCCCCGTACACAAACATTGGCATTGTGAGCGCCAAAGGTGATGGCAGCGAAGTGTTTAATATTACCAACAGCGGCTACACCAACCGCAGTCCGCGTTGGGTAATGGACGGGAACGCCATCCTTTTCCGTTCGGAGTATTTCGGAATGCGCAACCACGCTTCGTGGGGTTCTATGGAAGACGTAATGATTGTGTTTGTAAACCGCGAGGCTTACAATAAATTCAAGATGAACAAGGAGGAATTTGAACTTTTTACCGATGCCGAAAAAGCAGCTAAAAAAGCGGAAGAAGATGCCAAGAAGAAAGCTGAGGAAGCCAACAAGGATAAAAAAGACACCAAGAAAGAGGATAAAAAGTCCAAAGACATTGTCATGGAATTTGCCAATATGGAAGACCGTATGGTGCGCCTTACGCCAAATTCTTCACAATTAGGTGACGCTATTATTAACAAAGACGCCACAAAACTATACTATTTATCCGCTTTTGAGGGCGGATTTGACATGTGGGTGTATGATATGCGCGAGCGTTCCACCAAACTGCTGAACAAGTTGAATGGCGGCTCGGCAAGTCTTTCTACGGACAAGGAACAGAAAACGTTGTTTTTGTTGGGTGGAAGAAAAATGCAAAAAATGGAATTTTCTTCCGATAAATTTACAAACATAGATTATAAAGCCGAATTAAAACTCAATGCTGCCAAAGAGCGTGAATCCATGTTTAATACTGTTTATAAAGAAGAGAAAGAACGTTTTTACAGTAAAAAAATGCATGGGGTGGATTGGGAAAAATTGACGACTGAATACCGCAAATTCTTGCCTTACATCAATAATAATTACGATTTTTCAGAAATGCTTTCGGAATTGTTAGGTGAATTGAACGTATCACATACAGGTTCGGGTTATCGTGCGGTGGGCGCTGACGATAAAACCGCTGAGTTAGGCTTGTTTTTGAGTAAAAACGGCGATAAAAAAGGACTTAAAATTGATGAAATTGTGGTAAACGGTCCGTTTGATAACTTTAAATCAAAAGCCAAAGTGGGCGATGTGATTGAAAAAATAGATGGGGAAGAAATTCTCCCTGAAACGGATTATTATCCGATGTTGGAAGGGAAATCCGGAAAAAACACCCTTATTTCGCTTTATTCACCGACAAGTGGTCAGCGTTGGGAAGAGGTGATTAAGCCCATCAGTGCTTCTGCCCTCGGTGAACTGCTTTATGACCGTTGGATTAAACAATGTGAAGCCGAGGTTGAACGCCTTTCCGGCGGACGTTTAGGCTACGTGCACGTACGTTCCATGGGCGATGAAAGTTTCCGAAATGTCTATTCCAAAGCGTTGGGCAAGTTTTATCAAAAAGACGGCATTGTGGTGGATATTCGGTATAACGGCGGCGGACGCCTGCACGAGGACTTGGAAGTATTCCTCAGCGGAAAAAAATACCTTACGCAGGAAATCCGCGGCAAAGACTACTGCGATATGCCGAGTCGCCGTTGGACAAAACCATCCGTCATGTTAATTACCGAAGCCGATTATTCCAACGCGCACGGTAGCCCTTGGGTATATAAAACCATGAACATCGGGAAGTTGGTGGGAATGCCCGTGCCCGGCACCATGACCAGCGTAAACTGGGTAACGCTGCAAGACCCCACGCTTTACTTCGGTATTCCGGTGATTGGCTACCGCACGGCGCAAGGCAACTATCTTGAAAACGCCCAATTAGAACCGGACGTAAAAGCGCCGTTGGACTTAATCAAAGCGCAAACGGGCGCCGATACCCAGTTAGAAGCAGCTGTGAAGGAATTAATGAAGGAATTGAAATAGTTTGTAGTTTACAGTATTTTATAATGTAAGTTTCAATAAAATAGGCGGTTACTTTGACCGCCTATTTTTATTTTATAAATGAAGTCCTCTTGGAGTTTACCTTCCGCTTTTTATAATTTTCGGAAATTTTATTTACAATTATTTTCAAGTCTTTTCACTTATGAAAAATACAGTGTGAAAAAGAATTTTGTACCTTTGTCCACGTAATTTAAAATCATAAAAAACATCTCTACAAACAATGAAGAAAGCAATATTATCCATTATGACCGCCTTTTTATTAGCACCGGGCACATCCATTCAAGCCCAAAAAACACCCGATATGAACACGTTCAATTATTCGGCAGATAAGTTTGCCGACATTGAAATCCTACGTTATCGGGTTCCTGATTTTGAAAAACTATCCCTCAAACAAAAAGAACTGGTTTACTATCTTACGCAAGCGGCGCTGGAAGGGCGTGATATTATTTATGACCAAAATAATAAGTATAATCTCACTATTCGTCGCACGCTCGAAGCAGTGTATCAAAACTACAAAGGCGACCGAAAGGGCGAAGATTTTCAGCGCTTTACTACTTATCTTAAACGTGTGTGGATGGCAAACGGCATTCACCACCATTATTCCGAGGATAAATTTATGCCTGATTTCAGTCCCGCGTTTTTTGCCGCGGCAGTGAAAAGCATTGATAAATCCAAGCTGCCACTTGCCAAGGGACAAACCACGGACGCGCTGATTAAAGAACTTACGCCCGTAATTTTTGATCCGAACGTGTATCCTAAAAAGGTAAACCAAGCGGACGGCGTAGATTTAATCAAAACATCGGCAATGAATTATTATGAGGGCGTTACACAAAAAGAAGCCGAAGACTTTTATGCTCAAATGAAAAATTCCAACGACCCCACTCCCATTTCTTACGGTCTGAACAGCAAATTAGTCAAAGAAAATGGGAAAATAGTGGAAAAAACCTATAAAACCAATGGTATGTATGGCGCCGCGCTGACCAGAATTGTAGGTTGGCTGGGAAAAGCCGCCTCGGTGGCTGAAAACGCGCAACAGAAAAAAGTTATCAACACATTGATAGATTATTACCGTACCGGAAATCTGAAAACATTTGACGCTTACTGCATTGAATGGGTAAAAGATTTGAATTCACTGGTGGATTTTGTCAATGGATTTACTGAAAGTTACGGCGACCCGCTTGGAATGAAAGCCAGTTGGGAAAGCATTGTAAACTTCAAAAATCCCGAAGCGACCAAACGTACCGAAATCATCAGTAAAAACGCGCAATGGTTTGAAGACCACTCGCCCATTGACAAAAATTTCAAAAAAGAAACCGTGAAAGGCGTATCGGCTAAAGTAATTACAGCGGCGATCCTTGCCGGCGACTGTTATCCTTCTACACCCATCGGCATTAACTTGCCCAATTCCAATTGGATACGCGCTCAATACGGCTCTAAATCGGTAACTATTGAGAACATTACGGAAGCTTACAGCCAAGCGTCTTTGGGCAACGGATTTGCCGAAGAATTTATGTGGTCGCCGGAAGAAATAAAACTCTCCAAAGAATACGCCGAACTTACCGACAACCTGCACACCGACTTGCACGAGTGCCTTGGGCACGGTTCCGGCAAACTGCTTCCGGGCGTTGATGCGGACGCGCTGAAAGCCTACGGTTCTACCATTGAAGAAGCGCGCGCGGATTTGTTTGGGTTATACTATTTAGGCGATAAAAAAATGGTGGAACTTGGTCTGTTGCCTAATGCAGAGGCTTATAAAGCCGAGTATTACAAATATATGATGAATGGAATGATGACGCAGCTTACACGCATTCAGCCGGGTAAAAATATTGAAGAAGCCCACATGCGTAACCGAGCGCTGATAGCCAACTGGGTGTATGAAAAAGGGAAATCCGATAAGGTGATTGAACTTAAAAAGCGGGATGGAAAAACATTTGTGGTAATCAATGATTATGTCAAAGTTCGCGACTTAATTGGGCAATTACTTTCTGACATCCAACGCATTAAATCCACAGGGGATTTCGCTGCCGGACGTGATTTAGTAGAAGCGTACGCGGTTAAAGTAAACCCGGATTTGCACCGTGAAATATTGGAACGCTACAAAAAACTAAATTTAGCGCCGTATCGTGGTTTTGTAAATCCGGTTTATACCGCTGTAAAAGATAAAAACGGAAAAATAACGGATGTGAAAATAGATTACACCGAAGATTATATCAAACAACATCTGCGCTATTCAAAACAATATTCAGCGCTGCCAAATTTTAATTAGGTAAAACGCTTGAACTCTTGCCGCGTTACAAACGCAAAACCATCTGTCCCTCGCAGCAAACGAGGGTCATTGATGTTGTAGCATTTAGCGGATATTTTAAAAGAAAAAACCAACTGTTTTATATTAAAATAGTTGGTTTTTTTGTATCATTTCTTCTTTTTCTTCTTCTGCACCGTCCATCCGAATTTTCCTATTTCTTCGCCCAACTTATAATAATGCCCGTGCGAGTAAGCGATAAGTTTAGCCTTGGCAAGGTCAAACTTATCCGTTTCTTTATCAATGTATTGCTGGTCTGCTTGCACATTCACCACCTCGGCAATAAACATGTCGTGCGAACCCAGCGGAATAATCTGTGTTACCTTGCATTCAATGCACAACGGCGATTCGGCAATCAGGGGCGCGCTCACTTTCTCCGCTTTAACCGCTGTCAGTTTCATCTCTTTGAACTTATTATAATTTTTTCCGCTGCGTACACCGCACCAATCGGTAGCACGCGCCAGTTTTTCATTGGTTAGATTAATCACAAATTCGCCTGTTCGCTTGATAATTTCGTAGGAATGTCTTTCCGGACGCACAGAAATGTAACACATCGGCGGATTGGTGCAGACAGTACCTACCCAACTGACGGTGATAATATTATACTCCTCCTCTGTTTCGCCACACGAAATCATCACTGCCGGAAGCGGATAAATCATGGTGCCGGGTTTCCAAGCAACTTTATTTGTAATCATTTTATCTTCGCTTCTTCCATTTTTACTTCCCGCTCGCAATAACGACATTTCAAGCGGTTTTCACCTTCTTCCGCCGTTACATAAAATCGGGTTTTTACGGGTTGATGATTGGTAATGCAAACCGGATTGGGACATTGAACAATCTCGCTCACTTCTTCCGGTAGGTTTAGCGCGCGTTTTTCTACCACATCATATTCTTTGATAATATTTATTTTGGCTTTCGGCGCAATCAGCGCTATTTTGTTTATTTCGTTATCGGCAAAAAATCGGTCGGAAATTTTGATGATACCTTTTCGCACCATTGATTTACTTTCTAAATTGTTGCCCACTGTTATTTGGTTTTCACACTCTTGAAGATTGAGAATGGAAAATACCTTGAATAATTTATCTGCCGGAATGTGGTCTATAACCGTGCCATTACGAAGCGCCGCTACTTGTAATTGTTTCATACATATCTATTAAACTTGCCCTCTAACCCCCAAAAGGGGGAACTTAGAAACTGAACTCGTCTCGACTTTTAAAGCATAGTAAACAATAGTCATTTTTTTGCCATTTATCTTATATTTCGACCACATAGAGAAAAATATCCTCGATATTTTTAAACTATGTTTCCGAAAACCATATAAAAAGTAAGAAATAAACTATGTTTTCTATTGTTTTGAGAAAAGTCAAGATGACCTCACTATCTAATATTAAAAGGCTTGTAAGGGTTATTGTTTATTTAGTTAAATAATTTTGAATTGTTATAGTTAAAACATTGTTTACTACTACTTTCATACACCCCACCAAATTCCCCCTCTCAGGGGGTTAGGGGGCAAGGACTTTACTCATTATCGCTTGTCTTACATAAAGCCCGTTTTGCGCTTGCTGAAAATAGTATGCTTTGGGGTTGTCGTCCACGTCCTGGTCTATTTCATTGACGCGCGGAAGCGGATGTAGGATTTTCAGGTTCGGTTTGGAATCATCCAACATGTTGTTTCTCAGCGTATAAACATTTTTAACGCGTTCATATTCCATTAAATCCAGAAAGCGCTCTTTTTGCACGCGAGTCATGTAAAGAATATCCGCGTCATTAAAGTTATCGGACAGTTCCCCGCTTTCAGTGTATTTAATACCGTGTTTTTTACAGAAAATTTTATACTCATCGGGCATTTTTAACTCATCGGGGGCGATAAACTTAAATGTGGGATTAAAATGTGACATTGCCATTAATAATGAATGCACGGTGCGTCCGTATTTAAGGTCGCCCACCATGCAGATGTTCAGATTTTCCAGCGTGCCTTGCGTTTTGAGGATGGAATAGAGGTCGAGCAGCGTCTGCGAAGGATGCTGATTAGCGCCATCGCCGGCATTCACAATAGGCACGGGCGACACTTCCGAAGCATAACGCGCGGCGCCTTCCAAGGGGTGTCGCATCACGATGGCATCGGCATAACAGCCTACCATGCGGATGGTATCATTTAGTGTTTCGCCTTTTACCGAACTGCTGGTAGCGGCATCGGAAAAACCGATGATACGCCCGCCCAAACGGGTTACGGCAGTTTCAAAACTTAGCCGCGTGCGTGTGGACGGCTCAAAAAACAGTGTGGCAATGACTTTGCCATCCAGCGTTTTACGATTTGGATGAATTTCAAAATCGGCTGCCGAATGAAGAATCTCTAAAATTTCTTCTTTGCTGTAATCGGCAATGGATACAAGACTGCGATTTTTCATAAGCCCCCTAAATCCCCCAAAGGGGAACTTTTAAGTATTTAATAATAATTGAACAATTAAAAAAAAACCAACATAATCAATTAGAATATGTTGGCTTGAATATTTTGAAAGAAAGTTTTTCACTGCGACTTGTTTGTGGCAAGCTGAATATGAAGATATTATATGGATATTTTATCTTTATCATAAAAAGTAATGCAAAGGTAAAATTTTAATTTGAAAATGACAAAATTTAATGTGAAAATGTGGATAATGTGCCAATAATCTAATGTGCCAATATGCCAATATACCAATGCGCCAATGCGCTAATGTAAATATTATATGAAAAGATGTAGTAAGTAGTTACAAGAAATTAGTTGCAAGCCTGCCTGACGGCAAGGCAGGTTACAAGTCTGATTATACGACACTTAATCTCTGAAAATATTAAAATAATATTTTTACAATACTTAATTGACACATACACACATTGATATATTTTCACATTCTCATATTCCCTCATTGGCACATTGGTACATTAGGTTATTGGCTTATTTTCACATTCACTCATTGGCATATTGGCACATTGGCACATTAGATTATTGGCTCATTATTTCCACCCCATAAATTTTCTCAAATTTACTTTTTACAACTTCAAGTTTTTCTTTCGGAACCGAAAATGTCATATCGCATTCGGTTTCAAAACTTTGACGGGAAATAGACAGGTCAAATTCTTTGATAACGCGTGAAACTTCACTCATCAACTCGTAAGTAAAATGAACGGAAAGTGGAATTTCTATTGTTTTTTCAATGATTTCGGCATTGTGAATGGCATCGGCGGCGGCTTCTTTATAAGCGGTAACTAATCCGCCCGTGCCGAGTAAAATACCACCAAAATAACGTACCACAATAATTAAAACATTGGTTAATTCAAAGGAATTTATTTGCCCTAAAATGGGCCTGCCTGCCGTGCCGGATGGTTCGCCGTCATCATTGGCACGGAATGTATCCCGCGCCTCGCCAAGCATATAGGCGTAACATACATGGCGTGCATCAAAATATTCTTTGCGGTAGCGTTCCAACGTTTCTTTGACTTCGTCCAAATCCCGCACGGGCACAGCAAAAGAAAGGAATTTACTTCCTTTTTCCTTGTAAATTCCTTCGGATAATTGCGCTATGGTTTTAAAAGTGCCAGACATTTTGTTGAACTCTATTGTTATGATAAGATTGTTTTCTACATAATAAAACAAGTTCCTTTTATTGTTAATGAAAAAACTTTTCTGTAAGATAGAAAATGGTATCAATAAAATAAAATGCGCCGTCTTTTGTAAGCACATTTTCATCGTGTAAATCTTCAAAAATAATTCCTAATTCAACGTTAATATAATCATTATTACGAACATTTCTGAAATTATTATACTCTAAAAAGTTTTTGACAATATTTGTGTCTGTTACTTCATCTGTAACTATAAAGTCTTGTTTTACAACTGCATACAACTTGTCATTTAAGAATTTGAATCCTAAAAACTGGTACGCAGTAGTGTGAAAAAAGTAATTGTGAATCAGTAAACTATTGAAGTAATCGTACCAATATTCATAAAAAATACTATCGTTTAATTTTATTACCGAAAAATCGTCCAAGCGATATACACGTTGTTCCGCGCCCTCGGTAATAAAGTCATCTTCTAAAATTTGTTCATCATAATACAAATTCTCCTCTTGGATAAACGCTCTTAATTTATCTTCTTCTTCACTTTTGAGGTACTTTTGTTTCTCAGCTCTGACACTTGCCGACGCATTTTCTCTAAGGAAATTTTGCACCTTTTTGAGTTTATTTCCATAGCTAACTTGTCCATTTCCGATAATGATATTTTGTAGTTCATCTTTTTTGTTTTTCATTGTTTATAACACAAAAATAATAAAAATTTAGTGTAAATCAAGTATTCAAAATGACAGCAAGTATATAAATTATTCGGTTCTTATCAAATCTGGTTTCAGAAACTGTACTATTTTACTCCTTATCCCTTCCGCATCCAGCCCAATGAGACGATAAAGCTCTTCGGGTGTGCCGTGGTCGATAAATTTATCGGGAATTCCCAGCCGCAGAATATCCGCGTGGTAATGATTATCTTCCATAAATTCCAGCACGGCGCTTCCAAAACCTCCCTGAATTACTCCATCCTCCACGGTGATAATTTTTTTGAACTTTTTACCGATGGTGTGCAGCATTTCTTCGTCCAAAGGTTTTAGGAAACGGGCATCGTAATGGGCAATGGTAAGGGCTTTTTCATACGATTTTTCCGCTTTTTCATTTTGAACGATTAGGAAATCGCTCTTCCCAATATCTTGAGAAACTTGGAAGTCGCTCCATCCCAGATTTTCTACCATATTGATCGCTTTTTCCGCCGGTGCAGCCATAGTTCCAATGGTTATTACAGCTATATCTTCGCCATTTTTCAAACATTCGCCTTTTCCGATGGGCTGTTCCTGCCACTGGTTGTGCCAATCAATATTAAATCCTTTTCCACGCGGATAACGGATCACGAAAGCGCCTTTACCGGGCAGTTGGGCGGTGTACATCAGGTTACGCAGTTCGGGCTCATTGCGCGGCGCGGCAATGGTTAGGTTAGGAATACAGCGCATGTAAGCAAGGTCAAACTGTCCCTGATGGGTTGCTCCGTCAGCGCCCACAATTCCGGCACGATCCAAGCACATAATCACGGGTAGCTTTTGTAGCGCTACATCGTGTATTACGTTATCATACGCTCGCTGCATAAAAGATGAATAAATGTTACAGAACGGTATCATTCCCTCTTTTGCCAGCCCGGCAGAGAAGGTTACGGCGTGCGCTTCGGCAATTCCCACATCAAAAACCCGCTCGGGGAAGCGTTTTTGCATAATGGTCATAGAGCAGCCGGAAGGCATAGCGGGTGTGATGCCCACTATTTTTTCGTTTATTTTAGCCAATTCCAGTAAAGTTTTACCAAAAACATCCTGAAAAAGAGGCGGTTCGGTATTGCCATTATTGCATACGAGGCGCTCACCTGTTTCGGGGTCGAACTTACCGGGGGCGTGCCACACAGTGGCAGAATCTTCCGCCGGCTGATATCCTTTTCCTTTTTTAGTGATGATGTGAAGTACTTTGGGACCTTTGTAACTTTTTATTTCAGAAAGAATGCGCACCAGATTGTCCACATCGTGTCCGTCTACCGGACCGAAATAACGAATATTCAGTGATTCAAAAATATTTTGTTTCTGGCGGGTAAAAAGGGTTTTGAAACTGTTATTTACACGAATAATTTGTTTTTTCTTTTCTTCATCCATCCAATTTCTTCTTTTGAAGAAATTATACATTTTATACCGTACTTTATTGTACAAACGGGATGTGGTAATGTCTACCAAATACTGTGTAAAACCGCCCGCGATAGGGTCAATAGCCATTTGGTTATCATTGAGGATAATCAGCAGGTTGTTTTTATCCATCGACGTATTATTCAGTCCTTCAAAAGCTAATCCACCGGTCATGGACCCATCGCCGATAACGGCTACCACGTTTCGGTCTTCACCTTTCATTAGCGCTGCCACTGACATTCCGAGCGCCGCGGAAATAGATGTGGACGCGTGGCCTACGCCAAAAGCGTCGTACTCGCTTTCGGTTATTTTTGGGAAACCGCTGATGCCGTCTATCTGACGGTTAGTGTGGAAAACGTCGCGCCTGCCTGTAAGTATTTTATGCCCATACGCTTGATGTCCTACGTCCCACACCACCCGGTCATAGGGCGTATTGAACACATAATGTAATGCCACTGTAAGCTCTACCACGCCCAAACTGGAACCGAGGTGCCCGGGGTTTTTGGCGACTTCATCAATAATAAAACTCCGCAACTCCTCACACACAGTTTTCAACTCCTCTTTTTTGAGTTGTTTTAAGTCATCGGGCGAGTTTATCTTTTGTAAATAGGAATATGTTTTTGTCATTACTGTTTTCCCTGTTTATTGTCATACAAAAATAATACATTTTTACGAGGGTCTCTCCTTTTTAATGCTTATTTAAGGTAAATAGTTTAAAAAGTATCGCCCTAAAAACATATTTGGTGTTTTTAGGGCGAGGAATAGGATGTGATTATTTTTTATTTGTAAAGATAAAAATTTTTAATTTCCCACGTTCCTGCTCGTGTGGTTGTAGATAAGTATTTAAAACCTATGTTTATTTTTTTGTTTGCATAATCGCTCAAATTAATCACACCGGAAGTACCGAAATTCCAATTATTGGCGTTAAAAAACGGAGTGGGTGGGCTTAACTGTGTCCAAGTAGCTGTGGTAGGACTTCCTTTAGTGTAATTCGTTGAAATCCATACGGTACATTCAAGAGTAGGATTAGCGGTGTAACGTATCACATGATCAAACGTTAATTTAGCATTGCTAATTCCAGTAAGGTCTGCTTGCGGCGATATAAGCCAATCTTCATTTTCGTTATTTGCAGGATTAACAAATCCGGTCATTTTCATATATCCCCGTTCCCAATTCCAAAATTGTTCTCCCTTTACGTTTTCTGCTATAAAATCCCCTGAATTCAATGCAAAGCTTTCTTCTAAAATGGGTTCCGGAGGTAATACACCGCCAGAGGTTCCATCTTCTAACACATAATAAGAAGTGGAATTGAGGCTTAAGTATCCTAATGATTTGCCCAAGGTTCCGTAAACGGTTATTTTTTTATTAAACAATGCAGGATTAGTATTCAAATTTAGGGCATTTTGAACGACGCTATTAGACAAGTCTATCAACAGTGTTTTCGCGGCATAAAGGTTATCTTTTGTATCACTTATGAGGATATTGGTTTTTACAGTAGCGTTATTAGCATTAAAAACAGGAACGTTCCCGGCTGCCGTATTTACATAGCCTACAATATAGCCCTGCACCCAAGCAAGTCCCGATATTTTTTTGATAGCGCCCTCAATGTTATATGGTGAACTTTTGGTGCCTTTACCATTATCTTTGTTGACAGCCTCTCCTGATTGGACAAGAAAGTTTTTTATTTCCCAAGTTCCTGCAGATGAAGTTGTAGAAAGATATTTAAATGCGATATTAACTTTTTTTCCGATATATTTTGTTAAAGATATCTGACCTGAGTTGAGAAAATCCCAAGTACTGCTGTTAACTTGCGATACGTTTAAATTTGTCCACTCCGCAGTATTTGGCGCAGCACCCTCGGTGTAATTCTCTGAAATCCATATTGTGGTTTCCTGCTTTGTGTTACTAAATCTATATGTTACGTAGTCAAACGAGAAATTGGCGGCGGTTTGCTTTGTTAAATCTATAACGGGGGAAATTAGCCAATCTTCATTGGCATTGCTGGTAGTAGGATTAACATAGCCGGTCATTTTAGCATATTTTCTGTTATCAAATCCCCAAGATTCATTACCAACAATGCTCTGTGTTGTAAAATCACCCAGCGACTCTGAAAAACTTTCGCTGTAGATAGTACCTACATTTTCTATCTGCCCTGTATTTATATTTGGGGTATAATCATCGGCATTGGAACAAGACAGTAAAAATAGTCCGGCAGCGAATGCGATAAAACTATATATTAACTTATTATTCATCTGTGTTTTTATTTTTATTGAAAATAACTGATTATTTATAATTTACTTGTTTTAGGTAGTTTTCAAAACCCGGACCTAAATCACCGAGCGTTCTGAGTGAAAGTTGCCACTCGCCACCGGCAGAGGCGGAACCTTTATACCAACCTACTATAAAAGTGATATCTCCGCGATATGTAGATGGTGGTATGGGTTGTTTTGCAAATCGGGTAAACTCGCTGGTAGAAATGGGGAGAGTGGCTGTTCCATCGCTTATCATACGTGCTTGCGGATAACCTATGGGTGGGCACGTAGGACAGGTAGCAGTAGAAGGCGCGAAAATAAGATTAGCTCCGTCAAGCGGTTTGTTATCGCCATCAAATCCTGTAAAATAGGCGTTTTTTACGGTTACCAGTTTATAAACTAACGTGTCGTATTTAGAGGCTTTAATTTCCGCAAGTGTCATTACCATTGGTTTTATTTTCGTACCATCAGGCATACCGTAAACATAAATATGATTTTTGGCTATGGTTTCTGCCATAGCGTCCGGCTCTATTCTATATACGAAGGCATTTTGGGATTTAACAAATTTGGATTTGGTTTTATTTACTTCTTTGGAACCTATTTGTGGCATTTGTCCATAATTGCCAATGTAAAGCCCGTTGCATCTTACCCATACGCGTTGTCCGAAGGGATATAGCGAGGAGGCACCGGAAGCGTTAACTGATATTCTGATGGCTTGTCCACCTTTTATGTCTTCTTGCATTACAAATGATTTATAAGAAGCTCCTTCCAAATCTGTGGAGGTTACATACCCACTAATGACCACGTCTTGATTTGACTCTATCAAGTCGGCAGTATAAAGGTCTACAATCTTACTCGGGTCTTTGAAACTGTTTGTGTCAGAATACATGTCTGTTTTCTTCAAAAAATCTTCTTTTAATTTAGCTATGGTATAAGTTGTTTTTAGCGAATCGCCAATTACTTTTTCAAAAGCCATAGCTTCCGGCTGGGTATTTACACACGATGTAAGTAAAAATGCACCTGCAATAAATGTGCTCAATATTATTTTTTTCATAAATACTTTTTTCTTTTTGTATTGTTAGAATTTATAACCGATGTTAAGAAACATATTAAATCCCCAAGCGTAATAATACTTATTTGAGAACCATTCTAGTCCGTCCATATTTATTGTTTTCTTGTCTTTACTTAGAGGTAAGCGTCCTTGTTGGTAACCTCCGGTAATCATTTTTGTGTTATTCAAGACATTGCTCAAACTCAGGTTTATATTCAATGATTTTCTGTTTTTTAAGTAAAATAGTTTACCGAAAGAAACATCGAGTAGAAAACCGCCTTTGAGTTTTTCTTGTGTACCAAGCACTTGGCGTGATTCTGATACTTGAAGCCCCGTTACATTGTTTTTTTCATCGGTTACTCTTGTAAGTCCGTATTTTCCAAAGTATATAGCCTCTTTTTCATTAATCCCCCAAGATTGTTTATATTCTTTGGTGGAAAGTATTTTATTGAATAAAGCTTCGTCAAACTTCTGAGTTTGTTCACTTATGGACTGTTTATATAGATTATCTAGATTGTTTTGATCATAAAATTTAGCCGGGAGATTGCCGTAGTTTGATTGTGCAAAACGACTAGGAGCAAAATCTAAATAATTATTGTCAAAATAACTCAAAGTAACATCCGCGAACCACATTTTAGGGTGAAAATAATTAAGAGTAATGTTAAAAGCTGTCTGTGGTCCTGTATTTATCTTTAAATCTTTTGTCTGAACCAGCGTATAAGTATCCTTTTTGGCACCATTTTCATAGCTTATCGTTCCGGCTGCGTTATTTGTGTATTTATAATCGGCAATCGTTCCGGCTGCCGCTATGGAGAAGCTTTTGTTCAATCTTACATTTATTCCGGCTTCTAAGCCTTGATATCGTTTGTTTAATTGCGATAACACAAAGTTTACAAACGTGTTTAGCTCATCGTCATAATATCCCGTACTTTCTGTTGCATCCTGAATGTGGGTTTGGAAAGCGCTAATTCTACCACGTACTACCGGATAAAGGAATGAGTAGGTTAAATCATATGAAAGTACTCTTCTACTTTTCAAGTCGGGAATACGTGTGTCTTTAATTCGTTCGGAAACATAAGCGCCATTAGGTGTAGGAGCTAATGTCTGTGCCAACACGTTTGCGGACAAACGATTACGTCCGTCTATCTTGTAAGTTGCACCGGCTTTGAAGGAGGGGTCAAGAAACCACCACGTTTTCCCGGTTCCGTAAGAATTTTCGGGGGCGCGTCCGTTTTTCATATATCCGTGTCGGTTAAAATGCGTGTAAGTGAGCGCTGCTGCATAGAACAAGTCTAATTGCCTCAAATTCCATTCGTTTTGTACAAAAGCATTGCTATGCATTATATTTATATCATAATGATAACCAAAAATATCCCCTTTATTAATCTGACGGTTGGGATTGTTCAAGTCATTTTGAATTACGTCTGACGATTGGCCTGACAAACTTCCGGTTAAATCACGCTCGGCAAACTGGTCTTTATCTATCCACAAGTTGCCACCCAACATATCATCCATTGTTTTGTAATTCATATCTTTAGCATATTTGGCTTCTATACCGGCTGTTAGTTTTAATTTATTAGTCAGTTGATTACTGTATGTGCTGTTTATTACCGTTTCCATCAAGTTACTATGTCGGCGTTCCACGATGTATTTGGCGTTTTCAGTGGGGTATGAACTATTATTTCTGTAATTTGCGGCATAAAGTGCCCCCCAATTTATTTGTGAACTTTCGGGATAGACAGGCTTTCCATCTTGGAAACGCCAATACTCGGTTAATTGAGCTTTCATACCCTCGTTGGTTTCAAAGCTGGGCATTCTGTTGTAATAATCCGGACGTGGATCTACGGCATTATAGAAACTCAATGCCGAATTACTATACATACTGTAATGAAAGGCTATGCCGGAACGCAACCGCTGATTGCGGTCTATCTTAAAATCGTGCGTAAGGATAGCTGTGGGGTCAAAACTTTTTACCACGCGTGAATTTCGTTTTTTTCCATCCTGATAGCCCCAGTAAGAATTATAGTAAATGGTTCCGGTAAGGTCATATACCTCTTGTGTAGCAGCGCTGGCTTGTCCGCGCTGTGTAGGCGCGCCGTAAGTTACAAGCGATAAGCTGTGTCGGGGGTTAAAAATCTTTTCGGCAGCTAAAAAATAACCTGCTGAATTATAAAAAGTTCCTTGCTGGATGCCTTCATCTGCCCAGCGTGCTAAACCAGAAACGGTAAATGCCCATCCGTCCGGTCTTATACCGGTAGCATAAGTAGCCTGCCCCCGCAATTTATACATACGGTTACTGTATGCTATGCTGGCTTTGGTGCCTTTGGCAAAGGCGCTTGCACGGTTAATGATATTGGTATTGCTGCCTAAATTGCCAAAACTGTAAGAGTTGGCATCCAAGCCCACGGTAACGTCCTTATTACGCATAGCGTCATTGAGTCCGCCCAGACTGGAATAGTTAAAACCGCCTCTGTCCAGTGAATTAAAATGTACGCCATTTATATAAGTGGATTCAAATTCCTGCTCGTATCCGCGCATACGGAAACGCATGGGGCTAAAAGCAAAAGCCGTCTGCGAAAGATACACGTCCCCTCGGGACAGTCCGGTGGAAATGCTTTGTGAAGCTCTGCCCTCGTCTTCGCTAAAATCAGCTTCACTTAGTTGAAGGATGGATTCCTGACGGGCTTCTTCCTGAATATCTACTTTAAGATAAACTGTTTCTAACTTGTTTTCCATGCCTTCTTTTAAATTAATTACCTTAATTTGAGGTAAATAACCGGTGCGAGAGAAACTCACCTCTTCGCTTCCCGCATTAAGGAAAGATAGCTGAAACTCGCCGTTAGCATTTGTTTTAGCGGAAATGTTTTGCCCGAGTAAAGTAACTGTTACGCCCGGCAGCGGCGTATCTGATTCCGCTACCTTAACTGTGCCCACCAAACGTGTTTGAGCTACTAACGCGGATACGGAAAATAATACAGCAATAAATAATAGTGAAATTTTTTTCATAAATTTTTAATACTCTTTGTTTGTAAAATCACTTTGTACTACTTTATCCCCATTTTAGAGGCGAAAAAAGTTATGCAAGATACAACTTTTTTTTCTATTGCTCAAATAATCTAATTTTCATCTTGAATGTTAATTGAATAAAAATAGAAAAATGAGATAAAAAATGGTTTTCAAGTTTTTTGTAATTTGAAGAATAGTCCTAATTGTTTTAAAATGTAAGAATGTCAGGTTTGTTTTTAACTTTTTTGTTCCGTTGTTCAGGGGATTAATTGGAGTTTTTTCAGAGTTTACTTTTTTATGTCATTTTTTTTTCTCAATTTTGTTCTCTTATTTAATTCAAAAAAAACACAATTCAAATGAAATCAATAAAACATCTTTTTTGGCTGATCGTACCGATGTTGATATTTTCCTGTGGAGCGCCTAAAACGGCTGCATCGGGTGAAAAACAAACGTTACAAGTAGTGAGTGTAGGTTTTTATAATTTGGAAAACCTTTTTGACACCATAGACGGACCGAATATTGACGAAGAATTTCTGCCCACAGGCGCCATGAATTGGACAGGGTATAAATACAAAGCCAAGCTGAAAAATATGTCGTATGCCATTTCACAAATTGGTTTGGATATTACTCCCGGCGGATTATCCATTTTGGGTGTAGCGGAGATTGAAAATCGCGGTGTACTCGAAGATTTGGTAAAAGAACCTGCCATTGCCCACCGCCAATACTCTATAGTTCATTACGATAGCCCCGACCGCCGCGGCGTGGATGTGGGACTACTTTATAACCCACGCGATTTTCAGGTTACCAACAGTAAAAGTTACCGCCTCTACACGCCGGAAGACCCCGAATTTCTCACGCGTGACCAATTAATGGTGAGCGGTTATTTGAAAAATGAAAAAATACACGTCATCGTAGGGCACTGGCCCTCACGCTCGGGTGGCGAAGAGCGCTCTGAACCCAAACGTAGGGCAGCTGCTGCCCTTACAAAAACTATTGTGGACTCGCTTTACAGAGTAGAGCCCAGAGCTAAAATCATTGTGATGGGCGACTTAAACGATGATCCCGCCAATAAAAGTACTGCCCAAGTATTAGGCGCTAAACGCAATATGGAAGACGTGCCTAAACAAGGGCTATACAACCCCATGTGGCGTATTCTGGACAGCGGCGTAGGTACATTGGCATATAATAATCAGTGGAATTTATTTGACCAAATCATTGTTTCAGAGCCATTTCTGCACTCGGACAACACCCATTTGCGTTTTTGGAAAGCCGAAGTTTTCAATAAAAGTTTTCTGATACAGCAAGAAGGACTTTATAAAGGCAGTCCCCTACGCACACACGCCGGCGGAGTATGGATGAACGGGTATAGCGACCACTTCCCTACACTGATTTATTTAACGAAGGCTGCTAATTAATTGTTTCGCGCCACTGAAACTTTGACAAAGTTCCAAAACTTTGTCAAAGTTAAATAATCGCAATAATTTGAACTATACCACGCCCATTTAATTATATAAATTAGTTTGAAAAACAAATAAAAAATCTGAACTTCGGGATTTGGCACTGTCAAACTAAAAACTGCAAACTAAAAATTATGGAATATCCTACACTAAAAGGCAAATTAATAATGCCGGAATACGGGCGCCACATTCAGCGAATGGTGGAGTACGCGCTAACCATCCAAGACCGTGAAGAACGCACTAAATGCGTGCACAGTATCATCAGCACTATGGGAAACCTGTTTCCTTACCTGCGCGATGTAAATGATTTCAAACACAAATTGTGGGATCACGTGGCAATAATGTCTGACTTTAAGCTGGACATTGACTTCCCTTACGAAATAGTTCAAAAGGAAAACCTTTACACCCGTCCGGACACCATTCCATATAAAAATTCCCGCATACATTATATGCACTACGGACGGAATTTGGAAGAAATGATAGATAAAATAGCCAATTATCCCGAAGGTGAAACCAAAAGCGAACTTATACGGATGATTGCTAACCAGATGAAAAAATGCTTTCTCACTTGGAACAAAGAGGTGGTGGACGATAAAAAAATTTTTGACGACCTGCGCCAACTTTCACACGGAAAATTAAGCATTACGGAAGATTTTCTCAAACTGATGGAAAGTAAAAGCATCTTGCAGTCTTCAAAAACAAGTAAAAAAAATCAAAAGAATAATAAGAAAAAATAAAGAAAGAAGCCCCCAAACCCCCTGAAGGGGGCTTTAATGCTGTGGAAAATCAGAAGATATTCTCGTTTTGCACAACCTAAAATCCCCCTTTTAGGGGTTAGGGGGCAATGTTAACTATGTCCTCATTCCAAATAGAAGGCGGCTGCAAGCTCAGCGGCGCCATAACCCCGCAAGGCGCTAAAAACGAAGCGTTACAAGTGCTTTGCGCCGTACTTTTAACTTCTGAAAAAGTAACCATCAGTAATATTCCGCAAATACTTGATGTGCTGAATCTTATAGAATTACTAAAAGATTTAGGCGTAAAAGTAGAAAAAAACTCCGCAAATAACTACACGTTTCAAGCTGACAGCGTTAACTTAGACTATCTTTATACCGAAAAATTTTATAGGCAAAGCGCTTCGCTGCGTGGCTCAGTGATGATTGTGGGTCCGTTGGTAGCGCGTTTTGGCAAAGCCATTATCCCAAAACCAGGTGGCGATAAGATAGGTAGAAGAAGGTTGGATACCCACTTTGTCGGCATCCAAAAACTCGGCGCAGATTTCCGTTTCGATGCCGAGAAAAGCCTCTATTCCATTGCCGGCGAAAAATTAAAAGGGTGTTATATGCTGTTGGACGAAGCTTCTGTTACCGGTACCGCCAACATCCTGATGACTGCCGTGCTTGCCGAAGGCGAAACCACCATTTATAACGCCGCTTGCGAACCCTACCTGCAACAACTCTGTAAAATGCTCAACCGCATGGGTGCGCGTATTTCCGGTGTCGGGTCTAACCTGCTTACCATTCAAGGCGTAAAAGAACTTAAAGGCTGTGAGCATACCCTGCTTCCGGATATGATTGAAGTAGGTAGTTTTATCGGAATGGCAGCCATGACCGGTTCTCAAATCATCATTAAAAACGTGGCTTATAATGAGCTGGGCATTATACCGGACAGTTTCCGGCGCTTGGGCATTCAATTGGAACAGCGCGGCGATGATGTTTTCATCCCTGCACAAAAAAGCTACACTATCGAATCATTTATTGACGGCTCTATCATGACCATTGCCGACGCGCCTTGGCCCGGGCTTACTCCTGACTTGCTCAGCGTGTTTCTCGTGGTAGCTACCAAAGCGGTGGGCAGCGTGCTTATTCATCAAAAAATGTTTGAAAGCCGCCTGTTTTTCGTGGACAAACTTATTGATATGGGCGCGCAAATCATTCTTTGCGATCCGCACCGCGCTACCGTTATCGGTCTGGGTAATCAGCTACACCTGCGCGCTGCCACGATGAGTTCGCCGGACATTCGCGCGGGCATTGCCCTGCTTATTGCCGCTATGTCCGCTACGGGAACGAGCGTTATTCATAACATAGATCAAATTGACCGTGGGTATGAAAACATTGATGAACGCCTAAACGCGTTGGGCGCAAAAATAACAAGGATAAGTTAATCACGGTGAGAAGAAAATCTGTTATTTATTAAAAATATGAAAAAGGAACTCTGTCAAAAATGATGTACAAATAGCATATAATCGTATAAATATAATTCTAGTACGTATGGTCAAAAAAATAGCGAAGTAGTATTAAGAAAAACTACTTCGCTATTTTACTTTTAGCTTTTTCCTATTTTTTTAGGACTATCTTTCCTGTTTTTACCTGAGAATTTGTTTTTATTTTTACCAAGTATATGCCTTCGTTTAAAACCGTATGGATATTTTTTATAGAATTGGCGCCTATAACATCTCTTAATACCATACTTCCTTTTATATCTGACACTTCTACGGTTCCATTTTCACTGCTGCTATTTCGAAGATAAATTGTTTGACCGGAGGCAAAAAGAGTGATAGTTTGAGATATCTTGTTGTCAATAGATGTAGCGGTTCGTTGTGTTGAAATCAAAAAGCGTTTTTCCGATAAAAGAGTGTTACTTGCAGTAAAATTATATAAAGTAACATCGTTTATCAATGGTATTTCTTGATTCGTGGCTAAATCTACTAATTTTAAGTAGTCATATTTTCCCAACAGATTAAAATCCGTAATTTTGAGTGTGTAGTTAGTAATGCTATCCGCAGCTCTAAATGATAAATAAGTATTGTTTACATCATCTACGGTATTTACCTGATACATTTCATCTTTTTCATCTGAATATATACACACCTTACCGAAGGTCATTTTTCTACCGTCCCAACCATTATCAAATCCGTGCGTAGTACCGGGTTGGCTAAATAACCAGGTACGGTCGCTACCACCATTGCTGAGTACGTCAACGGTTATACAAGAAAATGCTGCGCTTTCTTGTTGACCTGCGTTTACCCGATTGCTTTTTTGTGCCCCGTTGGGTTTTACACGCTGCGCGTAGGTGTTATCTTTAACGGACGATGTAGTAGAGTTATAAGGGATAAATACGGTGCCGTTATTTTTATCCGGCATAAGTATAAGACAAAAGCCTTGCATAGAAGGTATTTCACCCGGTAAAAGCGGTGTTGGGGCTAAGTTTTGCGGTATACTGATGTATTCGCCCGGAGTATTTAAACTTTCACCGACTGCTAAAGCATCTTGCCAATCTCTAAGACTGCCTGTGGTATAGATATATACGGTTTTTTCTACATCATTAGAAAATTGCATTTTTGTTATATCAATAGCGGCTGTGTAAGAATTTCCAAAAACATGGCTGCCTGAACCATAGTTTAACAGGCTTGTGGGGTCAACTGTTCTGCCAAGCTTAAGCGTTTTATCTTCAGTAACAAGGCTTCCTCTGAATGTAATAAGTTTGTATTGTCCGGGGTCTATTGTTTGTGTAATCTCATAACCTTTGAATGGATACATCCTATCCCAAGTTGTAATATCTTTCCATTTTAGGTAGTAATCGTTCATGTTTTGACTCTCTATATATTCTCTTACGAAAGAACCGTTGAGAGTAGGGCTTGCCTGCATGGTCTGGATGGGAATACTGAAAAACTGCCAACGGTAATTCCCGCTGTAAGTTTTTGGTTTTTCCCCGTTAGGGTGAGGGGGTGTTGTGACAGTCCATAATGAACCTTTATAGCCTTTCGCTTGCATTTCAACAGTAGCGAGGGTATTGGGGTTTTGAGCAGGGTCTTTAAGTATAAAACTTCCGTTAGGTGTGTTTTGTCCCCCTTTTACTATTGTTCCGTCTACGCCGTTATTGTTCGTCATCTTTCCGAAAACCGTAAAAACCCCTTGTTCTTCTACAGTTACTGAGGCGCCATTGTCAATGATGATATTTCGGCATCGGGCAGTTTCTGTGGCAGTGGTAGGTTTTAACGCGATGTGAGGTTGGTTGGGCGCGTATGATGGTATAATAGCATCACTTGTAGCATTTGGTATTTCGCAACTCCAATTTGAAAGTGTATACCAATCTGAACTTGTGGCGCCTGTCCATATATTATTGTCTATGATAATGGTAAAAGGATAATTTCTGCTTGCATATTTAGTGCCACTATTTAACACTGTTAAATATCCATTATATGTTCCTATGGGCGTACCCGACGGTATTGATAATGGGATAGTAGTAGGTGGTAAGGTCGTATAAGGTACGTCTTGAAAACCAATAGCTTTTGCAGCGGCGTCATATACTATCTTATATTTATCAGGACATCCACCGGTTGATTCATAAGGTAAATCAGCTGTGAATTTACCTACACATATAGGATATGGTTTATAAAATGTTATAGTAGGAAAAATAGGTTTATAAGTCAAACGTATCAAACCATTTCCTCCTGTACCACCGTTTATTATCAATGTTTTGTTTACACCCCATTCCCTTTTATAAGAACCACCACCACCACCACCTGGTGTTTCACCCGGCTTGCCGGATCCTGTATTTCCTAACTTGCCATCTCCGCCATTACCACCGCCTATTGGTGCTGTTGCACCTTTCCAAGATTCGGAAGGAGTGATTGTGTTGGTAGCATTATTACCCAAAGCATTATTTCCGCCTGATGACCCACCGCCGCCGCCATAATTTTTGGTTCTATCCGTAGTCGCATCGTAAGCCCCCTTAGCGCCATTTCCACCGGAAAACTTAACATCTCCTATTCCATTAGTTTCAGATCCGCCTGTACCGCCGTCAGTGATATTTGTTGTAACGCTGTTATCTGCTGCGCTAGCTCCCCCCCTTGCCATTACAGTTTCAACAGACGAAGTATTTAATTTAAACCAAGAATCTTCACCTGATGCACTGTTAATACTTCCTTTTCCTACAGATACTATATACGTTTCTGAAGGAAGAATATTAACTAAACTTCTGGAATATCCGCCACCACCGCCACCGCCGCCAGCACCTCCGTTTGAAATAGTGCCTGTTCCTGCACTTGTGTCAGTACATCTTCCACCACTACCGCCGCCTCCCCAAGCTTCTACGGTTACAGGTAGAGTTTCAGTAAAACAAGGTTTAAAAAACCACGTGTTTTGTCCGGGTAGAACAGCATAAGTTACAGTAGCGGCAGTATTTGTTAATTGAATATAACCTGTCGTGGAAGTAAAATAGGTAGGTTCAACATGGTGTGTGCTTGGTGAAATACCAGACGACCCTGTGCCACCCCAAGTGTCTTGAGAATGAGCAAAATCAAGTAAAAGTGTTCCTGCTGTATGAACTGAATCATTTTTTAATACTGCTATATTGTTTGTATTTATAACGATGTAATTGGCAGATATTCTTCTAGTAAAAGTAACCGTACCAGCGGTGTTTGATAAAATCAGACCGTTTGCTTGTTTGAGCGCGCTACCTGTTTGCTGTGTTGCTATTCCATTATAAATATAATCTGCCTCAGGGCTGAAAGAGCGGATATGAGTAGATTGAATATTGCCGGAAAGAATTCCTAACAATGTAATGCCATCAGGTGATCCAATTTCTATGGTAGCACCTGAATTTAGTGTAAAATTACCACCTACCGTCGTTGTACTTTTAACTAAGGAGGTGGGAGCACATTTTAGTGTAGCGCCGGCAAAAATATTCAATCTTCCATGCCAACTGCCTGTACCATTAGAGTTGCCTTGTAAATCAATGTCTTTATTATTATTTAATGTGCCAAATACGTTAAGCTGACTATCTGTTTCTACATTTACCGTCGCATTATTTACCATTTGTCCATTTAAAATTAGTACAGCATCACTATCAGTTCCATCTGTCAAATTTAATGTTCCATTATTGGTTAAATCAATGCCCACACCGTCTGTTATAGTTAAAGTAATTATAGGAAGTATGTTTTTTTGAAAATTTAATATTCCATTAACATTAATAATCAACTGATCTACTGTTATTGACTTATCTAATGTAATGGTATGACCTCCAAGGATAGTTATAGTACCATTAGTAAAATCAGGATTGGTGCTTACATTGACCCAATTTGTACCATTAAAACTTTGCCAAACATTGGTAGAAGACCAATTACCACTATTTCTAGTTCTAAAATCCCCTTTAGTTTGGGCGAACATGCTGGTTGATAGACACAACAAAACTACCACTGCAAGAAGTGATTTGCAGTTATCAAATAAAGACGAGAAGTTTTTTGTTGAAAGGACAGAAAAAAAAGGTGCTGAAGTGTATTCTTTTTTCATAAATCTTAATTAAATTAATGGATAAGAAAATAAGATTATAAAAAAACAGTACATAATTAAGATTAAGCAGATATATTTTAGGCTAGAATGAAAATGTAAAATTAGCAATAAAATGCTAAGAATCTTATAATTAATTTAAAATTCATCGCTTTATTAGTTTTTATTGTGTTTTATTTTGTTTTTTTTGGTTTTTTGGGTCTTGAATAATGAAATATTATTCGTTTTTGGAGCTCAGAATAATGAAGCTTTACTTGGGGATGCATTGAATTTTAAAAGAAAGGGGGCGAAATTCGCGCTTCTCGTTCCTGTCATAAAATGATTTTCGGTGGTGAGTGTATGGACGATGCGCGTTTGAAAATGTTCGAAAAGATAATGCAAGAAGCGGATACTGATGCGGAATGGTCTACAAATGTACGTGAAAGCGTGTGGAAAAAGTTTTATTTTATCTCGGTTACCGCGTCTTTAACGTCTTACTTTGATGTTAATATCAATGAGTTATCCGAAACCGAAGAAAGGCGGAATTTTGCAATGGAATTTTCACGGGAGTTTTTATCGGTAGCTCAAAAAGAAGGAATTTATTTTGATGAAAATGCCGTGGAAGATGTGGTGAAACGTTCTCAAATACTTCCTCACGGCACTACTACTTCAATGCACAGTGATTTTCGGCAGGGCGGCAATACCGAAGTAGAAACCTTGACAGGCGAAGTCGTGCGTCTGGCGCATAAACATAAACTGAAAGTTCCGCTTTATGAAAAAGTGTATAAAGAGTTGAAGAAAAAATCTGAAAGTCAATAAATATTGATTAATGGTCAATGTTTTGATTTTTAGATGTTTATTTTATGTTAATAGAAGATAACAGCAATTGTCAATCTTCTATTTTTTTTTATAAACACTTGATGCACAATTTTTCTTCCATAGTTTTGAGGAAAAAATAAAACTAATGCAAACAGAAATTGTAATTGTATCCGCTGTGCGCACGCCTATTGGTAATTTTAACGGGGCATTATCGTCTTTTACAGCCATAGACTTAGGTGTTATAGCCGCTCAGGAAGCCATTCGCCGGACGGGAATCGACCCGAAAGAAATCAACGAAACCATTGTGGGAAACATATTGTCAGCAGGCTTGGGACAAAATCCGGCTCGTCAGATTAGTGTAAAATCCGGTGTTCCCATTACAAGCCCTGCTATGACTCTCAATATTCTTTGTGGTTCGGGATTACGGGCGGTTTCTTTGGCTGCGCAAATGATAGAAACGGGTGATTCCGATATGATACTTGCCGGCGGTACGGAAAGTATGACTAACGCGCCATACCTGCTTATGCAGGCAAGAAATGGTTATAAAATGGGAAATGGACAAGTGTTCGACAGCATGATAAAAGACGCGTTGACCGACGTTTTTAACGATTATCACATGGGAATGACAGCCGAAAATATTGCTGAAAAATGGCAAATTTCACGTCAAGAGCAAGATGAATTTGCCGTTTTGAGCCAAAATAAATGTGAGGCCGCTCAAGAGGCAGGAAAATTCAAAGATGAGATAGTCCCCGTTTCCATTCCTCAAAAAAAAGGCGACCCTATTATTTTTGACACGGATGAATTTCCTCGAAAAGGTGTGAAATTGGAACATTTGGAAAAAATAAAGGCGGCATTCAAAAAAGACGGAACAGTAACTGCCGGAAACGCCTCTGGTATTAATGATGGCGCTGCTATGCTCATTGTAATGTCTGCTGAAAAAGCAAAAGCGCTCGGGCTAAAACCGCTCGTAAGAATAAAATCACACGCCACGGTAGCGCTCGAACCTGAAATTATGGGTTACGGACCCGTTCCCGCTACTCAAAAAGCCCTTAAAAAAGCAGGGATGACCATTTCGGATATTCAATTGATTGAAGCAAACGAAGCCTTTGCCTCGCAAGCCATTGCCGTAACGCGCGATTTGAATCTGAATCCTGAAATTGTAAACGTAAATGGTGGCGCCATTGCCCTTGGTCACCCGGTAGGCGCTTCCGGCGCACGTATTTTAACTACATTGATTTATGAAATGAAGCGTAGAAATGCTGAAAACGGGCTTGCCACACTTTGTATTGGGGGTGGAATGGGAACCGCTTTGATTGTGGAAAATATTTAATAAATGTAGAAATGAGATTATTTGATTGATAATCAAATAATTACTTTACAATTCAATTTTAAATAAAAATAAAATATCAATGAAAAAACTTGAAAATAAAATTGCAATCGTAACAGGTGGCGCCGAGGGAATAGGAAAAGCCACCGCCGAAAAATTTGCCGTAGAAGGCGCTACGGTAATTATATGGGACTTAAATGCCGAAAAAGGCGCTGAAACCATGGAAGAAATTATAAAAAACGGCGGAAAAGCGGAATTTATGAAAGTAAATACGGCTGTTTTCGCCGAAGTAGATGACGCCACAAAAAAGACAGTGGAAAAATACGGCGCCCTGGATATTATTATCAATAACGCAGGTATTACACGCGACGCGTCTATAAAAAAAATGACCCCTGAACTGTGGCAGCAAGTAATTGACGTAAATTTAACGGGGGTTTTCAACTGCTGTAAATGCGCTTCGGATGTAATGGTAGAGAAAGGCTACGGACGCATAATCAACGCTTCGTCTGTGGTAGCTTTGTATGGAAATTTCGGACAAACAAACTATGTGGCTACCAAAGCCGGATTGATAGGAATGACCAAAACGCTCGCGCGTGAGTTAGGCAAAAAAGGGATTACGGTTAATGCCGTAGCGCCCGGATTTATCGCCACCGAAATGGTAAAAAAAATGCCTGCCGAAGTATTGAAATCCATGGAAGAAAAAGTTCCCGTAAAACGGTTAGGGTTACCCGAAGAAATAGCTTCCGCGTATCTTTTCCTCGCCAGCGATGACGCTGCGTATATCAACGGCGCAACGCTAAGCGTAGATGGCGGAATAACTATATAAATTTTAAATGTTAAACTTTTTTACTAAATCCCCCCTTCAGGGGGTTAGGGGGCAATTATGGCAACAAAAGAACAAGTAATAGGCGCGGCACTTTTATTCTCGTTATACGCCGCTTTTGTCCTCTATTTTGTGGTAAAGGGCGCGCGTGGAACAAAAAATATCAATGATTACGCGGTGGGAAGTTTCACTTTTTCACCTGTGTTTGTGGCGCTTTCGCTGGCTGCCGCAATGACCAGCGCCGCTACATTTGTCATTAATCCGGGATTAATTGCCACCTATGGCATAAGCGGGTATATTTCCTTTGGACTGGTTTTCCCGGCTGCTTCGTTGGTTTCACTGATTATTCTCACAAAAAGTTTTCGTAAATTTGGGCAATCGGTCCATGCGCTGTCGCTTTCAAGCTGGATAGGCAAAAAATACGACAGCAAAGGTTACGCGTTGTTTGTAGCTTTTCTCACAGCGCTTTTGATTGCCTTTGTAGTACTGATATTGGTGGCATTAACCAAAGTAATTTCACAAGCGCTGAATGCCGACCAAATTGTGGTTCTCGGCGTTATTATCGCCTTTACGTTCGGTTATATGATGTTTGGCGGCGCTAATTCAATGGTTTATACCAATGTTATCCAAGCAAGTGTAATGGTTTTGGTGGCGGTGATTTTGATAGTTTCCGGCATTCAGTTTTTTAACGAAGGACTGGGCGGTTTTTTTCGTAAGTTAGCGGCAATTGATCCGAACCTTATAACTTCCACTAATCCGAAAAGTCCGCTTTTCCGTGATTTCTTTGAAATTATTTTGGCGCAGGTAATTGTAGGTGCGGCCGTTGTTTGCCAACCGCATATCATTACCAAATCACTTCTGCTGAAAAAAGAGAGCGATGTCAATAAGTTTCTGATTGTTACGGTAATCGTTCAGTTTTTATTTTATTCGGTGGTGTTAGCAGGACTGTTTGCCCGCATTCACTTTCCTGATTTGATGCAAAATGGCAAAGCGTTAAATGTGGACAGCATTATTCCGGCGTATGTGATTGATGTTTTCTCAGGCGGAATAGGTGCGCTTTTGGTTGGTTTACTGGTTATTTTAGGGCTGATAAGCGCAGGATTTTCTACTATTGAAGGGCTTATTCAATCATTGAGTACCACCATTACCACTGATATTGTTAAACCGTTATTCGGAAAAAATATCACCAATGAAAACCGGTACATTACCATAAACCGCGTTGTAATTGCAGGCTTAGCTCTTGTCTCTTTTATTATGGCTCGTAATCAGATACTTTACCCTAAATTAAGTGTGGCTATTTTTGCTCAAAACGGCGTTTATGCTTATTTTTCCATTCTCTTTGTTCCGATAATTTTCGGCATATTTCTCAAAAACGTAAAAACAAAAGCTGCGCTTTCAGGCTCAATCACAGCGCTGATTGTCTATTATACCGTATATTATATTTTGCCGTCAATGATGAAAAAGGGTGTGGATTTCGGACATTTTAATCTTTATTTTGCCGATAAAGTGCAAAATCCCGCTATCGCGGCTGCCACTGCAATTGTTCTTTCATTAACCGTAGGATTAATTGTACATTTGAGCAGCAGCAAGCGACAAGCGGTAGGTAGTACGGAAGACAAGGTATTTTCCGTTGTGAAATAATAAAATATAGGTAAAATATGGATAAAATATAAACATTTCATATCTTTGGATTGTTTTTTATGGATAAAATACAGATAAGATATGGATAAGTTTATTAAAAAACTCAATTTTGATTTTACTACAAACCAAAGGGTATTGCAGTTAATCGCTTACATTGATAGTTTTAAAGGAAAATGGAATATTGCAGAAAAGCGCGAAAACCGCTATCTGAAAGAGTTGCGTAAAATTGCTACTATTGAAAGTATTGGTTCTTCTACAAGAATTGAAGGCGCAACACTTACCGACCAAGAAGTGCAGGAACTTTTGAAGGACATTAAAATCACCAAGCTGAAAAGCCGTGATGAACAGGAAGTCGTTGGTTATTATGAGGTGTTGGAATTGATTTATGACAACTATTCCGGCATAAAACTTTCGGAAAGTTATATCAAGCAGCTACACCAGCTATTGCTGAAATACAGTGATAAGGACGAACGGCACAGAGGAACATACAAATTTCTTTCAAACAAAGTCGTTGCAACCTATCCTACCGGCGAGCAGCGAACTATTTTTGCAACTACCGAGCCGGCATTGGTTGAAGGCGAAATGCGCGAACTTATTGATTGGACAAACGAGCAACTTGAACAAAAAAACATTCACCCGCTTATTGTAATTGGTAGTTTTATTTACGATTTTTTGAGCGTACACCCTTTTCAAGACGGAAACGGCAGGCTGTCCCGATTGCTGACAACGCTATGCTTACTGCAAAATGACTACACCTTTATTCAATACATTTCGTTTGAAAATCGTATTGAGCAAAATAAAAAAGCCTATTACGAGGCGTTGATGAATGGGCAAAAAAATAGAGGAACGGATAGTGAAAGAATAGACTTGTGGCTGATTTTCTTTTTGGAAAGCCTGAAAACGCTTACGGAAAAGTTAGAGCAAAAATACGGCTTGTTCAAATCAAAAGGCAGCTATCTGAACGAGCGACAAAGGCTAATCAAAGATTTTATTACAAACAATCAACCTGTTAAAGTAAGTGATTTAGCCAGACAATTTTCCGAAATCGCATTGAGTACGCTGAAAAAAGATTTACAATATTTGCGGGACGAACAAGCGCTTACAATGATTGGAAAAGGGAAAGGAAGCGTGTATGTCTCGACTAAGTAAACAGCCAGCGGTAAGCGGCAAGCAGTTTGCACTTCTGACTTCCAACTTTCTGATTTCCAACTTCTTAACTTCTGACTTCTAATTTCTAATTTTATTATGAAAACAATAAAAGAATTATACCAAAGCAAACTTATTCCGCTTGAAAAAGTGGCTGATTTGCTGAAAAGCGATACCGATGTCATTGTGGCTCAATGCGCCTCGGAACCGCAGGGATGCATGTCGCATTTTCATTTGGCGAAAGACCGTGTGCGAGATGTAAAAGTGTTTTCGGTACTTACGCTGAAACCATACGAGTTTTACATGAAGCCCGAAATGAAAGGACATTTCGAACTTTGCAGCTGGTTTCACGCGCCCGGTTCGCGCAAGGCGTTGAAGGAAAAAATCGGCACCGTAACTTACGTACCGAACATGCTTCACCGAGCCGCTTCCGACCGCATGAAAGTGCGCCGTCCATACCTGTTTGTAGGCACGTGCACACCCCCAGACGAGAAAGGCTTTGTGTCGCTGTCTTTGGGAATAACGTACGAAAAAGACATTCTTGAAGCGGCGGAAATCACTGTTTTGGAAGTCAATGACCAATTGCCACGCACATTTGGCGATACGCAAGTACACATTTCGGACGTAACTTATTTTACGGAAAACTCACAGTTGCCGCCCACGCTTCCCGAACCTCTTCCTGATGAAACCGCCATGGCTATCGGGAAAAATATAGCCGATTTAATTGACAATGGTGCCACCATTCAGCTTGGCATAGGCGAAATCCCCAATGCCGCGGCTTTGATGCTGAAAGATAAAAAAGATCTGGGCGTACATACCGAAATGATGGTAGACAGTATGATGGAACTCTATGAAATGGGGGTTATTACCAACAAGCAGAAGAACATTCACAAAGGCAAATTCATTTGCACTTTCGCCATGGGAAGCGAAAAACTTTACAAATGGTTAGACAATAATCAGGCGGTAGAATTTCTTCGTGGAAGTTACGTGAACGATCCGTGTTTAATCCGTCAAAATTCCAAAATGGTTTCTATCAATACCTGCATTATGATTGATTTTACGGGTCAGGTAGCCAGTGAAAGCATGGGTATTGATCAGTATTCCGGCACCGGCGGGCAAAGCGATACCGCCGTGGGCGCTACTGAGGGCTTGGACGGGCAGGGGAAATCCATTATCGCTTGCCGTTCTACCGCCAAAAACGGCGCTATTTCCACCATTGTGCCTGTGTTGCCCATAGGCACGGGCGTTACGCTACACCGCAGCAATACGGATTACATAGTTACCGAGCACGGAAGCGCGCGACTCACAGGACGTACGGTCAGAGAACGCACCGAACTGCTAATCTCTATCGCGCACCCCGATTTCAGGCAAGAGTTGCGAAAGCAAGCGGAAGAGATGGGGTATTTAGCCCCCTAAATCCCCCGCAAGGGGGACTTTTTGGGCTATACGATTTTTTGGGTTCTGTTTGTATGTTTCTATGTAAACTTTCTCTTTTGAAAAGAAAATAAGGAAGATTGAAACTAATATTTGAAATATAAATTTAATTAATACAATATATAAAACGATGAACAATTCTCTTAAAATCCCCCCTGCGGGGGGCGGGGGGGCTATAAAAATATTATCTACCGGACTTTATGTTCCTGGTGAGCCGATTGATAATTCGGAACTGAAAAAACTTACCGGAATTGAGTTTGATGCCGCGAAAATTGAAGATAAAATCGGCATAAAGCAACGCCACATTGCCCGTTTGCGAGGTTTGCAGGAAACTACCGCCGATTTTGTAACCCACGCGGCTGAAAAAGCCATTAAAAACGCGGGAATACAGCCGGACGAAATCGGGTTGATAATAGTGGCTACGGACACACCGGAGTATATTACGCCTGCCACCGCTATTTTAGTGCAAGGCAGAATTCAAGGCGACGAAAAGTGGAGCATGGCATTTGATGTGGCAGCTTCCTGCGCTAGTTTTACCATGGCTTTTGATACGGCTTCACGCATACTTGCTACCAATCCGAAAATAAGATATGCTCTGATTACCGGTGTGTATAATATGCCGGCGTTTATTCGGGATGGCGATACGTTCAGTTATCCGATTTTTGCCGATGGCGCCGCTTCGTTTATCCTTGCAAAAGATGAATTTTCAGGTTCTAAATATATTGGAAATCAAATGCTTACCGATGGAACACAGTTTGATTTTATAGGGATTTATGCGGGCGGCGCTAAAATGCCCGTTACCAAAGAAGTGTTGGATGAAAACAAAAACGGATTATTGAGTTTGAAACCGCTGCCCGGCGACCGTAATGTGCGGCTGTGGCCCATGGTAGTAGAGAAATTACTGAAAGAATACCAAACGAATGCCGATGAAATTGACCATTATATTTTTACGCAAATCAATAAATCGGTTATCCTGAAAGTAATGGAAGAACTCAAACAGCCTGTGGAAAAAGCCATGTTCGTGATGGATAAGTACGGTTACACAGGATCCGCCTGCGTTCCGATGGCTTTTCATGAAGGGGTAGAAAGTGGAAAAATCAAGCGGGGTCACAAAGTATTGTTTATGGCTTCGGGCGCCGGATTATCGGTGGGAAGCAATTTGTTGGTATATTAAAGCTGCCCCTAACCCCCAGAAGGGGGGATTTAGTGGTATACGTGAATGCTTTTCTGTAACAATAATAATTCGTATAAAAATTCACTAAAAAACAATTCTCTTAATAATAAAAAAACCTTAAACGCTCTCTTATTCCCCCTCAGGGGGTTAGGGGGCAGGGTAGATTTTAATATGATTAACGTAGGAATAGTAGGCACAGGTATTTATATCCCTGAAAAAAAAATGACGGCGGCAGATATTTCCGCGGCAACTAACGGTGTTTGGACTGAAAACGCGGTGGTTGAAAAACTCGGAATTGTGGAAAAACCCGTTCCCGCAAATAATGACGGCACGCAGGAAATGGGCGTGAGAGCCGCGCTGGATTGTTTGAAAAACACGGGCGTTAATCCGTTGGAAATTGATTTGATACTCTGTATCGGCGAAGAGTGGAAAGAATATCCGCTGACCACTTCCGGCATTTACATTCAGGAAAAAATAGGCGCCCATAACGCGTGGGCTATTGATATTCAGCAGCGTTGCTGTACTACGGTGGCAGCGTTGAAAATTGCCAAAGATATGATAACTGCCGATGAGGAACTGAAAACGGTAATGATTGTGGGCGGTTACCGGAACGGCGATTTTATTGACTATGAAGACAGTGCGGTTTCCTTTATGTTTAACCTTTCGGCGGGTGCGGGCGCCATGATTTTGAAACGCGATTACGGTAAAAATCTCATTCTGGGAACGCATATTATTACGGACGGCGCCATGGCGCGCGATGCGGGCGTGGTGTATGGCGGCACGGAAAATCCCGTTACGTGCGAGAATGCGGATGTGGCGTATAAATCCTTAAAAGTGTTTGATGAAAAACACATGAAAGACCGCCTGAACGAAGTTTCCATGAAAAACTGGTTTCATTGCATTGACAGAGCGTTTGAGAAATCGGGCATATCCAAAGAGGAATTAGGGTTTCTTTGTTGTCTGCATTTCAAGCGCAGCATGTATGATTTTATGCTTGCCGAACTCGGTTTAAGTCAGGATAAAAGCATTTATCTAGAAAATTACGGTCACATGGGGCAGGTAGATCAAATCCTAATATTGCATTTGGCACAGCAGCGCAATTTATTAAAGCAAGGCGACGTTATATCCATGATTGCCGCCGGTATTGGGTATGCGTGGGGCGCTAACGTAATTCGTTGGGGATAAGTATCGGTCAATGTCTATTGTAAATAGTATAAACGCTAATTAATAAGCATTTTATGTGTTAAAAATGTAAATATGTATATAAAGTCAATGCTTGCATTTATTTATTCTATCCAATAATCATAAAATGAATTATCAATTTTGTAACAATAAATCAAAAATTAAACAATCATGAAAAAACTATTTTTTATTCTAATCTCAGCCACATTAATATTTACCGGCTGTAAAAAAAGCGACCCCGATGTAGTAGTGTATAATCCTGCTACGGACGGTATTGTTGGCGAATGGTACTCGTCAGGAACAAATGTAGCGCCTCTCTTAGTTGCATTTAAAATTGATTCAATTTATGCGAAATTTGAAGCAAACAATACGTATTTAGTTGAATCTTTTGATAAGGCCAAAGCCAAAGTAACTTATAAAGGAACTTATGTTCAAAGTAAATCCAGCAAACCGGGTATTTGGAACATTGTTTTAAATCAAACAACGCCAACTTCCATTACCAGTAAGGGTATTTTTGAAATAACAGGAACTTCCCCTAAATATACGATGAAATACGAAGTAATGCTTGATAATGGGCAAAATACGATTCCAACCGCTGAAAAAGGCTTTGGGATTGACCCAACTTACAAAGCAATGAATGTTCAGAATTTCATTAAAATTGTAAAATAAAAATCTCTCGTTACGGAAAAGGTCGGAATAAGTATTAAAGTATCCCGACCTTTTTTAGTCTTTTTTGAAATTTAACCGTTTTGAAAAATCTTCTAATCGCTTCAAAATGAAAAAAATATTATTTCTTATACTGACAGCTGTTTTTTCTTTGTCGCTTTTCGCGCAGTTGCCTTCCAATCAGTATTTTACCAAAGAAATACCCGAAAAAGCCAATAAGGAATTCCAGTTTCTCGGTTTTTTTATTAATCAGGGTGTTATGTCCAATATGTATCCGGAAAACGATTTTCTGAAAGGACAAGTGGTAGGGCGTTTGTTTGGTGGAAATACCACCAAAACAAGCAAGGATCACACAAGCATGTACGTGGAGCAACGGTTTGTCCCGTTTTTTATATACACGCCGCATTTGTTTAACGGCAAAGCCACACTGCGCGCTTCTTTTGAGCTGGATTGGACGTGGGGTGACGCGGCTTATGGCGTGGGTGGAAATTTTGGCGGTGGATTTTCTGCCGATCAGGTAAATCTTCAAACGCAAAACCTTGAAGTAGAGCTGAATCCTGCCAAGGGCTACTACATTAATTTAGGACTTCAACGCATTTTTGATACGCCGTATAATCCGTATCGTACCATGTTTGATAAAATGACCGCTACCGGTTACCGGCTGATGTATTTCGGAACTGATGGAGTAGGCATTTCCGCCCGTAAAGATTGGGATTTTGCCCGCGTAAAAACCGGCTATTATAAATTATATGAGAATTATGTGCAACTGGATGATGATGTTTCACTTTTTGAACTTACGGGTGAAAAAGACATTACCCGCGCGTGGAAAGTAGGCGGATCAGCTTACTATTTACGTGACCGCGGAAACGGCGATGGCGGCGTTTCCATTCTTAGTCAAGGTTTAAATAGCTTGCTGGCAGCCCATAATGGCGTATATCGCTTTCCGTTTGGCGGGGCTCATTACAGAGCCGATATAGGCTGGTTAGGAGCCTTTTTCAGCCGCAATGCCGACCAATATTTAGATCCCTGGACTGTTTCCGGATTTGTGAATTTCAATATAGGAAAAGCCGATACCATTGTAAACAAACTCGCTGAGACAAAAGAGTGGAAAAAAGCCGCTGACATACTTGGTTTTGCTGCCAATATTCGCGGTTCATACCGCTACGGACAAACGACCAACGATAATGTATCGCTGGATGTGATTTACACCTCAGGCGATGCGGACGGACTGAAAGACGGAGCTTATAACGGTGTGATTACCGGAAACCAATGGGGCGCGCCCGGCGCTATTAATATCGGCACAGGCGCTTACCTGCTGATGCCGCACGGCAATGTGGTAAACCGCTACACCCCCGCAGTACCCGATATTTCAAATATGGGCTATGGGATAACGTTTGCGGCAGTAAATGCTTCCCGCGGTATTATTCCTCATAAACTGAACGCGAAACTGGGCGCGGCAGCGGCTATCAGCAATGTGCAACCCGCAGATGGCGGCGCCTTTATGGGCGCTGAACTCAACGGAAACGTGCAATATAATTTCGGACCCTATATGAGTTTAGAATTGCATGGCGCTTACATGATGTTGGGTAATTTTTACGACAGCAAACAAGCCTCTTACGGAAGCGCTATAAACGGGGGGGTAGATGGGCGTCCTGTTAATCCGTGGACAGCCTTTTTGGTTTTCAAATGGTTGATGTTCTAAAATATGAAAGGAAATTCCACAATGAAGAAAAACATATTTAATTTATTGATAATTATGGCATTGGTTAGCGCTTGTTCTACGCCTTATCAGGCAGTAAAGGGATTAAGAACATTTGAAGAATTGCAATACCAATATCCCGTAAAAAAAGTGCACTTGCCGGTAAGCGGATACGATATTGCCTACACCGATATGGGCAGCGGCGATAAAACGGTTGTCATGATTCACGGACTGGGAAGCTACTTGCGCGCTTGGGAAAGAAATATCACAGAGATAAGTAAAAATGCCCGCGTAATTGCCATTGACTTGCCGGGTTACGGAAAATCAAGCAAACAGTCTCACAGCGGCGCGATGACTTTTTATGCCGGTGTAGTTGATGAATTGATAAAAGAGTTGAGCTTAAAGAATGTAGTCGTTGCCGGACATTCTATGGGCGGTCAAATAGCTATGACTACCGCACTCAAATATCCCGATGCCATAAAAGGACTTATTTTAGTGGATCCCGCCGGCTTTGAACGCTTTAATAAAGGTCAAAAACAATGGTTCAGGGAGGTAATGACGCTGGATGGTGTGCGTTTAACCCCGGCTGACGCTATTCAAACCAATCTGGCAACTAATTTTTACCGTGTGCCGAAGGAAGCCGACTTTATGATTACGGACAGGCTGGCTATGCGTTCGGCGGAAGACTTCAACGCTTACTGTTACGCGGTGGTGCAGTCTGTAAATGGTATGGTAGACCAGCCTGTGATTGATTACCTGCAAGACATACAGGCGCCAACGCTGATATTTTTCGGGGAAAACGATAATTTGATACCTAATCGTTTCCTGAATCCCGGACTTACACGCGATATTGCGCAGTACGGCGCTTCCAAAATCAAAAACAGTAAACTGGTAATGGTACCCAAGACCGGACACTTTATGATGTTTGAAAAGCCGGAAGTTTTTAACGCGGAAACAATTACTTTTCTTAAATCAATGAAGTAAATTCTCAAAAAATAATTCAAAAAAATCAAAAGAGGATATTGAAAAAAATTTCAATGTTCTCTTTTTTTGTATTTTTATGCCGTCAATCTAAAAAAACGATATGCGTACCAAGTTAAATATATTTTCGGAATTTGCCCGTTCATTATTTCCGCATGAACTGGAATACCTGATGTCTGTACAGTCTTTTAATAAAAGCATTAATATCAGCATATTAAATCAGATATACCATAATAATACTTCATCAAAACCACCCAAGGAGTTTGACATTGAGGTGGATAAACGCACTTATTCCTATTTGAAAAACTGGATTACGGAAACGTTGCTTAAAATAGATGTGGATTACTTTTTTGAATGGCTTATTTCCACTGAAAAAAAGGTACTTACAGATGTGATTGTACCCTCTGATGAAGCGGAAATTTTGAACAATATGAGTAAAATGAGTTCAACCAATTATAACTTTATCCGTTTCTATGAATTGTTGCTGTATTATCGGGATTACTTGATGGTAAGAAACAGAACTAAGTACATAAAAATAGTAATGGAGTTTTTAGAGAGTCATAGAGAACAATATTTTTACCTAAAAGATATTAATAATCAGTTAGATACCGTTACGGCAGAAATTGTAAAAAAAACGAAGCTTGCCATTGATGAGCAAAATAATTCGGAACAATTTTTATCTCAAATCTATTATGATGAAACCTTAGACGCTTATACCCGTTACCGCGCGGTGGTGCGTTTAACCATTTTTTATTATAATAACCGTCAGTTTGACAAACAATTAATTGTTTACCACCACTTGGACGATTTACTTAAAACGCCCCTTTTTTATTCTAAAAGAATACTTTCAAACTACTACGCTAACCGTGCTATGATGCATTCTAAACTAAATGAAGCGCATTTAGCAGAGAAATACGGGCATCTTTCTCTTCAAAATAAAAACAGCGATTATCTTTTTTATCTGTTAAATCTGTGTTCGGTTCTTATAAAACAAGGCAAAAACGCAGAAACGTTGGACATTATGCGCAAGTCCATTCCTGAGTTAAAAAACACCAATAATAATTATTATAAGATAGGTTTCGCGTCTTTTTATATGCGTACTTTGGTAATAAATAAGCAGGTAGATAAAGCCGTGCAGTACGCTTCTCAGTATTTCGAAGCATATAAAAAGGAAATTTTTGAATTTAGGTGGCACTTGTTTTTAAGTTCCTATTTTTATGTGTTGCTTCAAGCCGAGAAATACAACAAAATAATATCCATCACTAAAAGATATAAGCTCTTGCAACTGGAAAAGAAAAATGTATTGCATGTGGAGTATCTGCCGGTAATAGAATTTTACTTTTATATTGCCGAGTTTATGGAAGGGTATATAAATAAAGAAAAGTTAGTGGCTGATTTTGTAAAACTTACTCAACCTTTACTTGCGGATAGTTATAGATCAAGAAAAATTGTTGAGTTATTGGATGAGTTTCTTCCACATATTCCCGAAGAGATGAAAGCGGTGAAAAAAGAACTGCAACTCTAAATGACTTTGTCTTAAAAGAAAAAATAACCTTTAAGAGTTATGATTTATAAGTAATATTTGCTCAATTTCCGCTTTCCCTACTATTACGGAATGCATATTAAAGGTGTTATTTAGTAAGATGCAATTTTACTTTCAATTTTTTAAGTTCTTTTGTTTCTTAAAATTATTTTGAGACAGCCTTGTTTTGTTTCTTTTTGGAAATCTGTAAATTTTATAACGAACTATTGATTCAGAATAATGCACATTTAACTAGGATATTGTATTAAATTCTAAAACAAAGGTGCAAATAAATGTTTGATTACAGAATATTTGATATGAAGTCATCTTGACTTTTTCTTTTCAATAAAACTTCCAGCGGAATTTATCCCGACTGTTCGGGATGTAGCAAATTTTAACCATATATATCCGATCCGGCAGCTGGCAGATTCGTACCTAAAAAACGTGCATTTTTTCTACCGCTGGAAGTTGTTCGCTTGGCTTGCCGAGAAATATTCGGCTTCTCTGAAGCCCAAAACACGAACACATAACATTTGCAAAAAAGTCAAGACTACTTCTTATATTTAAATATCTTTTTCCAAAATTCTGTAACCAAACACCTCTTTGTAAAACAATACAAGTGTTTTAGATTAATCTTTTTTTCCTTTTTTTGAGATAACCCGCATCAGCATAGTTCAATCTTGACGCAAACGGTTAAGACCCTTATGTTTTCTTTTTGATGTTTCCGTAGGAAATTTTTTGTTTCTTTGTCTAATTATAAAAATAACTTACGGAAAAAAAAGGATGTCCGAATCCCAAATCATACAAGAAATATTGTCTGGAAATACCAATGTTTATAAGCAGTTGGTGGATAAATACCGTCAAATGGTTTTTAGGACGGCTATGGGATTCGTACATTCCAAAGAAGATGCGGAAGACATTGCCCAAGACGTATTTCTGAAAGCTTATACTTTGCTCGCATCTTTTCAGGGTACATCTGAATTTTCCACTTGGCTTTATCGTATTGCGTTGAATACCAGTATTAATTTTGCTAATAAAAATAAATTCAAACGTTTTTTGGTGGATATGGAAACTGCCGTCTTTTCTTTATTTCATAGAGTTTCTGAGGAAGAAAACGCGCTTTCAAAAATGGAAGAGGAAGAGAGAAAACAAGCAATAAAAAAAGCCATGGACGGATTAAATGAAAAACAGCGTACCGCCTTTGTATTAAGTAAATACGAAGACCTATCACAAAAACAAATAGCAGAAATCATGCAACTCTCAGAGGGTGCCGTAGAACAGCTTTTACAGCGCGCAAAGTCCAATCTCAGAAAAAAATTAGCTCATCTTTCGTAGGAAAAAAGTTGTAATCTTGTCTAACCATATAAAAACACGGATAAAAAAATGAAATCGGAAAAATACATGGATGATTTTATAGAAAACGAAAAAAACATGGAGGTGTCACCGTTTTTGTACACACGAGTAGCCGCTAAAATTGAGGCGATTAAGGATGGCGTAGTGGTGAAAAGAACGCCTTTGTATATAAAAATGGCGTTTGCCGCGAGTGTAACGGCAGTGGCTTGGTTGGGAATTGCGCTCGGAAAAACATATACGTCCGCCAAAAGCTATGAAGAAATCAGCCTGAATATTAACGATACTAACTTGGAAAATTTTTCACTTTATCATTTTGACGATTATGCAAACTAACAACATTAAATATTGGAAATGGGCAGTGGTATTGTTGAGCGTTCTCAATCTTTTTACCATTGGTTCACTGCTCTATCATTATTATCAAGAAAAAAACGAGCAAAAACCGGTGGTGATTACAAATGGCGCCGGAAACTCCCTAAATGGACAATTTTTCAGACATAAGGTGGGTTTTGATGACGCGCAAATAGAAAAATTTAGAACAATTAACCACCTGTATAATCCTTTGGCAAACGACATTGTGCTCACCATTGACTCGCTGAAAAACGCGCTTTTTACTGAACTGAACTCTACGTCCACGGATACAGTAAAACTTAACGCGCTGTCGGAAAAAATAGGCGAATATCACGCCCAACTAAAAAGAAACACGAACAATTACTATATGCAAATTCAGTCCATAGCTACTCCTGAACAACGGGAAATCATTAAACAAGCATTCCTGCCGCTATTTAAAGATGAAAATCTCAGGATGCGAGGCGGTGGCAGAGGTTGGGGCAAAGGCGAAGGGCAGCACAGACGTCATCACGGCGGAAGAAATTAAAAAAAATAAGAATCAAAAGAATATAAACCATATAATACAAATTAAAATGAAAACAAAAATTTTAGCGGCAGCTTTGGCATTTTTTGCCGCAACAACTGTAAGTACCCTTCCGGCTCAATCAAACAATGCCGGAACAGGAAAAGGAAATGGCGGAACAGCCTACGTGGATAAAAATAACAACGGCGTGTGCGATAATTATGAAAACGGAGTGAGGCAAGGGAATAGGCAACGTCAAGGAAAAAATGCCACTGTAGGTACAAAAAAAGGGTGTTGTAAACAAGGCAACCGACAAGGAAGAAGAGGCAATGGTTATGGCAATGGCTACGGTAAAGGTAACGGACGCCAAGCGAATTTTGTGGACGCGAACGGAAATGGCATTTGCGACCACCGCGAAAATACCAAATAGCCTTTTTTGCAATTATCTATTCAGAGTTATACCGGGGAAGTGTTAGAACAAACCTTTTATAATAAATTATTGATTATGAAAACAATCATTTTTTCATCGCTTATCGCCTTTACATCCGTATTTTTTACCGGATGCAGCGCGCAAGCAGCCGAATTAAACAAAGAAAACGAGATATTGGCATCCATACAGTCAATAAATAGGATTGCCGCGGCAGATGTAAATCTTTCCGATTCGGAAATAGAAGGCGTGCTTTTGATGCGTGAAGAGGAAAAGATGGCGCACGATGTATATGTGTATTTTGCCTCAAAGTACAACGTGCCTATTTTCAAAAACATTTCAGCCGGTGAAACACGTCATCAGGAAGCGATGGGCTGGCTTATAAACACTTATGGATTGAGAGACCCTACTATTCCGCAAGAAGGTAAATTCACAAATGCTCAATTGCAACAGTATTATGATAAATTTATCAGTCAAGGTGTAACCTTGGTGGAAGCGCTGAAAGTAGGAGCTTGCATTGAAGAATATGATATTGCCGACTTGAAAAAACTTATCAATGAAGCTCAAAATCCCGACATCATTCGCATATATACCAATTTACTTCGTGGTTCTGAAAATCACTTGAAGGCTTTTGTTAAAAATTTGTCTTTCCGAGGGGTAAAGTATGAACCTCAAATTCTTACTAAACCGGCGTTTGATTTAATTCTTCAAAAGTGAAAAATCCAAGTGTTTAAGTACTAATTAAAAAAATCATACTTGTAAAACAGAAGACCAATTCAGTCGGTTTATGAAATATTAGGAACAATATGTATCTTGGATATTGTTCCTAATATTGATTTTTATAAAAAAAATATGATATTTGTAGCCGATTAAATGGCGTTGTTAATTTTCCATAGCTGATTTTCTTTCTCATTTTCTTTGTTAACTTTCCTAATCCAAAATTAATATTTTGAAAATCAAATCACTACTCGTTTTTATTGATTAGTAAAGTTTTAAAAATAACTTTCCTATTTATTAAGCCACAACGTGGCAAAAGCAATAGCGTAGGGTACAGCCCTACGAATAATAGGATACATTTAATCTAAGCGCTGAAAGCGCGAAAGCTGTGCTTATGCCCTTTCAGGGCGTCTTCTCTTCCATCACCTTATCGTAGGGCGTTGCCCTACGCTGTAAGCCTGCCTGCCGGCAAGGCAGGCTAATAGGCTTTCAGCCTTATTTTTAATTTAAGGAAGTTATTATTTAAATTTTACTTAAATGAAATAAATAATACGACTCCCGAAAAATAGACGTAACGTGATTTTAAATTATGAAGTCAAGACGAGTTCTTAATAATACTTTCCATTTCTGTAATTTTTTAAGGAAAACTATAAACTCTATGAATATCCGAAAAAACATAGCCGTCAGCGAAACCGGTTTTATTTTCAATCCCTTAACAGGCGATAGTTTCAGCGTAAATAATGTGGGTATTTTTATCCTGCAACAATTAAAAGAGGGAAAAAACCAACAACAAATTACGGAAAGTTTAATAGCCGAATATGAACTGGATATTAATACTGCCGAAAAAGACTTGTATGATTTCTTTTCGATGTTGCAAAGCTACCAACTTACTGAAAATGAATAAGAGAAAAATAACCGTAGCCGTTACCGGACTAAACAATATTGACAGTCCCGGACCGGGCGTCCCCGTGATACGCGCTTTGAAAGAGAGCGCCGAGTTTGATGTACGCTGTATTGGTTTGGCGTATGAGAGTTTAGAGCCGGGAATTTATATGAAAGAGTTGGTGGATAAGGTTTATCAGTTACCCTTGCCCACTGCGGGTGCAACACCTCTAAAAGAAAGGTTAAAGTACATTCATAGTCAAGAAAAAATAGAGGTGATTATTCCTAATTTTGACGCGGAATTGCATAACTTCATCAAATTGCAGAAAGAGCTGAAAACAGAACTTGGCATAAATACCTTCTTGCCTTCGCAAGAGCAATTTGATGAGCGCCACAAGTCCGAGTTAAACACGTTTGGCGAAAAATACCGTGTGAAAGTACCCAAAAGTTTTATGATAAACCAACTTACCGAACTTAAAAAATTAGAAGAAGAATTAGAATATCCGATGGTGGTCAAAGGGCGTTTTTACGATGCCTATGTAGCTTCCACATACGAGCAGGCGAGCGCTTATTTCTATAAAATCAGCGCCAAATGGGGCTTGCCCATCATTGTGCAGGAGTTTGTGAGCGGTACGGAGGTAAACGTTACCGCTATTGGCGATGGCGATGGAAAGTGTGTGGGCGCTGTGCCCATGCGCAAACTCTATATCACGGACAAAGGTAAAGCGTGGTCGGGCATATCGTTGGAAGACGAAACCCTGATGGATATTGCGCGTCGGTTAATTGAAAACAGTCGTTGGCGCGGTGGTTGTGAATTGGAATTTATCAAAACGAAAAAGGATGAATACTATTTATTGGAGATGAATCCGCGTTTTCCCGCATGGGTTTATTTGGCGGTTGGCTGCGGACAAAACCACCCCGAAGCATTGTTAAAAATGGCTATGGGAGAAAAAGTAAAGCCTTTTGAACAGTACACTGGAGGTAAAATGTTTATACGTTATTCTTACGATATGATTGTGGATATTTCGGAATTTCAGCAAATATCTACCACCGGAGAAATTTAATACGCTATTGATGGACAGTGGCTTATCATTTCTATTTTATTTTAATACGAAATTATTTTTTAAAATCATAAAAAACGATGAAACCTACTTATGAGCGTCCTCTAATTCAAAAGCTGAATACGGGATTAATGAATAAATTTGGTTCACGGACAGAATACACGCCGGTAAAACACATCGAAGGCATCGCGGTAAGTGATTTGATGGAAAAATACGGATCGCCGCTTTTTGTCATTAGTGAAAAAACCATCCGCCAAACCTATCAGCGGGCGCTGAGGGCATTCAAAATGCGTTATCCTAAGGTGCAGTTTGCATGGAGCTATAAAACTAACTACCTGAGCGCGGTGTGCAACGTATTTCATCAGGAAGGAAGCTGGGCGGAAGTGGTTTCGATGTTTGAATATAAAAAGGCGCTTGCCAATGGAGTGCCAGGTAATTTAATCATATTCAACGGTCCCGATAAGTCTGCCGAAGATTTGATGACCGCCGTAGATAATCATTCACTTATACATATAGACCACTTTGACGAACTTTATACCCTCATTGAAATATTAGGAAATACCGATAAAAAAGCCCGTGTAGCCATTCGCGTAAATATGGATACAGGGGTTTACCCTATGTGGGACAGGTTTGGATTTAATTATGAGTCCGGACAGGCGTGGAACGCGGTGATGAAAATTGTTTCTCAAAATAATATTCAACTGGAAGGTTTTCACTGCCACATAGGCACTTATATGCTTACCGCGAACGCTTACAGCCTAGCTGCTCGGAAACTGTGCCAATTGGCGTTTGATACTAAAAATCTTACCGGAAAAAGCATTCAATACCTCGACTTGGGCGGCGGTTTTTGCTCGTCAAACACGCTGAAAGGCTCTTATTTTCAAGGTGTGGATGTAGTACCCTCGTTTGATGATTACGCCGAAGCCATTACGGGAACTATTACCCAATTCGGATTTAGACCCGAAGAGTTACCCTTGCTTATTTTGGAGACAGGACGCGCTTTGATTGACGAGGCGGGTTATTTGCTCGGTTCGGTTTTAGCCACGAAGCGTCTGTCCGACGGAAGGCGTGCCACCGTGTTGGACATCGGCATTAACATATTGTTCACCTCGTTTTGGTATAATCATAAAATATCGCCGGCGCAAGATTTTACCCAGCATACCGAAGAAATGGCGCTTTACGGACCTCTCTGTATGAATATAGATTGCATCCGTGAAAACATCAGCTTGCCGCTGCTCAAAAAAGGGGATAAGGTGGTGGTGCATGAAGTGGGCGCGTATAATATGACGCAGTGGATGCAGTTTATCACCTTACGTCCGAATGTGGTGATGATTGATAAAACGGGCGGTGTGCACCTAATACGCAAGCAGGAAACCGTACAAACCGTTACCGACAATGAAATAACACCGGATTATTTGAAAAACATTGAAATATAGTAAAAAATGTCATCCTTAAAATCCACTGCAGGGCTTTACACGCGTGCTGTGCTAAACAGTTACAGCCAAATATTCTTTTCACAGCAAACGTGGTTTGGGGTTGCCTTGCTCTTGTTTAGTCTTTTTGATGTGAGAATAGGTATTGGTGGATTTTCCGCGGTTCTTCTAACCAATTTTTTAGCCCACGTATTGGGCTTCTCGCACGAAAAGATAAAAGCCGGATTTTATGGTTTCAACGCCGTTTTCCTGGGTATGAGCATGGTCTATAAGTTTTATGTTACACCCTCTTTTCTGATTTTTTTCTTTTTCTCGGTATTGGTGGTTTTTATGCTCACGGTATTGTTTGAATCAATATTGTCTAAACGTCAGTTGCCTTTTTTGATACTTCCTTTTGTCTTTACCATGTTTATTGTGGATTTATCCTTTCACTATTTTTCCAATATCGTGCTTATTAATCCCTTTGACCGATTTACCGTGTTGCTTGCCAAGCAGATGAGTGTTCCTTGGTACGCAATCTTGCACGTGTGGGACAATGTTCCCATGCCTCGATTATTTTACTATTTTTTCAAAACATTGGCTTCGGCTTTGTTTTCAGACAGTGTGATAGTAGGCATTTTCATAGCGGTGGCGCTTCTTTTCCATTCCCGCATCAAATTAACGGTAGCCTTACTTGGTTTTGCATGCGCTTTTTTTGTCGGGAAATTATTGGGGGTAGATATGCAGCATCTTACCGTAAATTTAGCGGGTACAAACTACATTTTTTGGGGCATAGCAATGGGCAGTTTCTTTATTGTACCCAACGTTTATAGCTATTTGCTTGTGGCGGGTTTAACGCCGGCGTTATTTCTCTTTTACGCCAGTGCTGAAAACCTGATTTCACGCGTTGGGCTATCATCATGGACACTCTCATTCAGCATTTTTTCTATTTTGGTATTAGTAATGTTGAAACAACGGGTATTCAACCGCTTTTTTATTTTTCCTTATATTTATTATGATAAACCGGAAAAAACGGTTTATAAAAGGGTAAATTATATGCAGCGTTTTGCTAATGATTTGATATTCAAATTGCAGCTGCCTTTTTGGGGCGAATGGTCGGTTAGTCAAGGATATGACGGCGGCATTACCCATTTGGGCGAATGGAGTAAGGCGTTGGATTTTGTGATTACAGACCAAGAGGGCAAAACTTATTCGGGCGCGGGATTTGAGAAAGAAGATTACTTTGCTTATGATAAACCCGTTATAGCCCCTGCGGATGGTTATGTGTACCAAATAAGCAATATTATTGATGATAATAACATCAGCGATGTAAATGTAAAGCAAAATTGGGGAAACACCATTGTTATCAATCATTTAAATGGGCTTTTTACGCAGATAAGTCACTTGAAAAAAGACAGTTTCAAAGTAAATGTGGGCGATTATGTTACCAAGGGAACGTTGCTGGCAGCATGTGGTAACTCGGGGCGCTCACCGGAACCCCATATTCACTTTCAAGTACAACTTTCGCCCGTAATAGGCTATGCCACTTATACTTACCCAATCGGCTATTTTTTTGAAAAATACAAGGACGGAAGTCTCAAACTGAATATCAATCAGGTGCCTCGGCAAGGTTCGCTGATAATGAATGTTGCCGCCTCAGAATTACTTAAGAATGCCTTTGATTGCAAGCCGGGACGAAAGGTAAAATGCGCGTACCGTAATCAAGAATTTGAATGGGAATTTTTAACTGATGCCTATAACAAAACGTATGTTCAGTGTTTCAAAACTAATTCCAGAGCCTATGTGGTAAATGATGATACTATGTTCTATTTTATTGATTTTGAGGGTAGTAAATCATCGCCATTGTACTTTTTTTACAAACATTGTTTTAAAATTCTATTGTCTAACGAAAAAAATATTTTAGTGGAAGATCACATACCACTTACAAAAGAAAATCGTTTCCCTTTCAAATGGGTGCAGGATTTTTTTGCGCCGTTTATTCTTTTCAAAGACATTGCTTACACCTCAGGACTCATTGAAATTGATAATGTATATTATCCTGAGCAAATAATTATTAAGTCAGAAACTCAAATAAACCTTCTGGCAAAAAAAGTTTCTAAATCTGAAATTTACATACAAGTATCTAAAAATAAAATAGTTGTAAAGTCTAATAAGAATAATTTATGTCTCGTTTGGTAATAATAATCATTTTGTTTTTGTGCGTTGGCGGATGGAATATTCGTCTTGAGGCCCAAGATACACTTCTCGTACAATCATCAAATAAGAATTATCGGTATGAATCTTTAAGAGATTTGAACGATAAATACAAGGAGCGGATTGACAGCATATCCTATTGGCAATACCTTGAAAAAGATTATGTCGGACTAATAGAAACAGCCAAAAACGCGGCGCTTAACGGTGTGGATTTTTACTATTTAACCTACCGCACGGCTATCGCTTATTATGAACTGAAAAATTACGCCAAAGCCATAGGATATTACCGGAAAGCATTGCTGGAAACGCCTCAGGATGAGGGTTTGAATAGTGGTTTATATTATGCTTATTTGCTGAGCGGACAAAGAATTAACGCCGATATTCTTTGGGAGGAAAACAGTAAGAAAAAAATCACGGCTTATCCTTTCAAGCTTTCAATAATTAATTATGCCGGTGTTTCCGGCGGATATATAGCCAGTGGCAACAAGGAAACTACGGAGAATGAACAGTATCAATACCGAGATATGTATTACGGTGATTTCAAAATAGGTTTCAACCTCAATGAAAGGTGGAAACTGCATCTGGGCGCTCAGTTTTACAATACGGATTATGTAAAATATAACCAAGGCGCCGCCTCCAACGCCGATGCGCTAAGCCAATACGCGTTTATAGGCGCGATGGATTACACGCTGAATAATAGCTGGCAATGGGGATTAGCGGGCGCGTTTTATAAAATAGAAAACAATAACAAAACAAACAGCGGAAATGGCAACGGTTTGTCCAATAAGGCGAATTTCGCCTCGGCTTACAGCGGCTTACTGTTTATAAATAAACGTTTTACTTACGTGCAGCCCGAAATTTCGGGGGCATTTTCTAACTTTGGCGGGTATAATCAATATCAAACGGCATTCAATTTGATGTGGTACCCCTTAGGAAATGTGGATTTATACAGCGCTACTACCGGAGCGTTCATATACAATACCGGCGGGTATGAGCAAAGGCAATTGGTTTTTTCGGAAAAAATAGGATTAAAAACGGCAAAAAATCTGTGGCTGGAAGGAATGGCAAGTTTTGGGAATCATGCTAATTACATTACTAATCATGCTTTTTTAACGTATGATACCTATGACCCTATAAAATTAATGGCAGGCGCTACGGCAACTTATTATTTTTCTCATCTCAATATCTTTTTAACGTATCAATATCAACAAAGAGAAGCCACTATATATAAAAATTCCAATTTTCTCAATTCAAAAAAATACGACAATCATTTAATAAATTTAGGGTTACTATGGAGCTTTTAATTAGAAAAATAGCGTTCACGTTTATTGCCTCGGCAATTAGTTTAATCGGTTTTGCACAAGTAAATGTTTCAGACGTGTTTAAAAACAGCTACGCCCGCGAAGCGGAAGGGAATTATGCCGCGGCTATCAAAGAACTTGCCGTGCTTAATGGTTTTGAATATTATAAGAATATGCGTTTGGGGTGGCTGTATTACTTGTCAAAAAACTACGAGTCCAGCAAGGGATATTACCAGCAAGCCGCCAAAATAGAGCCTTTATCAGTAGAAGCGTGGCTGGGGCTTTGTTTGCCGCTGGAAGCCAAAAAAGAAACTGGTGAGTTAACGGCAGTGTATAAGAAAATACTGGCTATTGACCCTATGAATTCCAAGATAAACTACGCGTTGGGAACTATTTATTACTATCAAAAAGAATTTGCCTTAGCAGAAAAACATTACGACATCGTAGTAAAACTTTATCCGTTCGATTATTATTCTAATCTGATGGCGGGCTGGACAAAGTATTTCCTCGGCAAAAAAAACGATGCCAAACGGTTGTTCAATACCGTGCTTATTATTTCACCGGCTGATAAATCGGCAAAAGAAGGTTTGGCATTGATGAAATAATATGTAAAAAGCAAATTATAAAATTCAAAAATAGTTTCAGAGAGTAGTCGGCTCTTTCTTTGCCTATTTAAGTCATTTTTCTTACCTTTGCAAACTCAAAAAAGGCAGGAAAAATGACTTTTTAATCTAAAAATCCCAATTCCCAAATCCCAAATCCCAAATCCGAAATCTAAAATTAAAATAAGGATATGTTTGAAAATTTAAGTGATAGGCTTGAACGGTCGTTTAAGATACTGAAAGGCGAAGGTAAAATTACCGAAATCAATGTGGCGGAAACACTGAAAGATGTGCGTAAAGCGCTCTTGGATGCCGACGTAAACTTCAAAACGGCTAAGACGTTTACTGAAACCGTGAAGGAGAAAGCTATTGGACAAAATGTGTTGACGGCGCTGAAACCGCAGCAGTTGATGGTGAAAATTGTGCATGATGAACTTTCCGAATTGATGGGTGGAAGCAGCGTGGACATCAACCTGAAAGGTTCTCCGGCAGTTATTTTAATGTCGGGGTTACAAGGTTCGGGTAAAACCACTTTTTCCGGAAAGTTAGCCAACCTGCTCAAAACCAAACGCGGCAAACATCCTTTGCTTGTAGCCGGCGACGTTTACCGTCCTGCCGCTATTGAACAGCTCAAAGTGCTTGGCGAGCAGCTGAGCGTGCCCGTATTTTCAGACGAGGCGCAGAAAAATCCTGTAAAAATAGCCGAGGATGCCATCAAACATGCCAAACAAATGGGTTACGATGTGGTGATTGTGGATACCGCCGGACGTTTGGCGGTGGATGAGCAGATGATGAACGAGATTGCCGCTATCAAAAAAGCCATCAATCCGCAGGAAATTCTCTTCGTGGTGGACTCTATGACCGGACAAGACGCCGTAAATACCGCTAAGGAATTTAATGAAAGACTTGATTTTGATGGTGTTATTCTTACCAAATTAGATGGTGATACCCGTGGCGGCGCGGCGCTCTCTATCCGTTCGGTAGTGAACAAGCCGATTAAATTTGTGGGAACGGGCGAAAAAATGGACGCGCTGGACGTATTCCATCCGGAACGTATGGCAGACCGTATTTTGGGAATGGGTGATATCGTTTCACTCGTAGAACGCGCGCAAGAGCAGTACGACGAAGAAGAAGCCCGCCGCATCAGCAAAAAAATAGCCAAAAATCAGTTTGATTTTGAGGATTTCATGTCTCAAATTCAGCAGATTAAAAAGATGGGGAATATTAAAGATTTAGCGTCCATGATTCCCGGTGTGGGCAAACAAATTAAGGACGTGGACATTGATGATGACGCTTTCAAAGGCATCGAAGCCATTATTCAATCCATGACGCCTTACGAACGTCGTAATCCGAGTTCGCTGAACGGAAGCCGCAAAAACCGCATAGCCAAAGGAAGCGGCACCACCATTGTGGACGTAAACCGCCTGCTCAAACAGTTTGATCAAATGAGCAAAATGATGCGCATGGCAACCGTAAAACAAGGAATGAAAAACTTGAAGAAAAGAAGATAATTGGTTAAATGGTTGAGTAGTTAATTGGTAAATTGGTAAATTGGTAAAATGGTTAATTCGTAAAGTCGTTAATTCGTAAATGTGCAAATTAGCCAATGCAATTTAACTTTTTCAAAGTTTCTACTCTACTACTGAACCACTTAACCACTTAACCAATTACCCACTCAACTATTTAACTACTCTGCCATTCAACCATTCAACCAATTAACTACTCAACCACTCAACCAACTATGAATATTATTGATGGAAAAGCTATTTCGCAGCAAGTAAAAGCGGAAATAGCCGAAGAAGTAAAAGCAATGACAGCAGCGGGAAAACGCGCGCCGCATTTGGCGGTTATCATCGTGGGACACGATGGTGGCAGCGAGACCTACGTGGCTCACAAAGTAAAATCCTGTGAAGAAGTGGGTTTCAAATCTACCAAAATTGCTTTTGAAGACACCATTACCGAAAAGGAACTATTGGCGGAAATTGAAAAAATGAATAACGATGCCTCGTTGGATGGTTTTATTGTACAATTACCGCTGCCCAAACATATTTCGGAACAAAAAGTAATTGAAGCCATTGATTACCGAAAAGATGTGGATGGTTTCCACCCCATTAATGTAGGGCGTATGTCTATCGGGCTGCCATGCTACGTTTCCGCCACGCCGGCGGGCATTATGGAACTGCTGAAACGGTATGAAATCCCTACGCAAGGTAAACATTGTGTGGTTATTGGGCGAAGTAATATTGTGGGGAAACCGGTCGCTTCGCTAATGATGCAAAAAGCCATTCCGGGCGATGCTACGGTTACCGTATGCCACAGCCGCACTAAAAACCTGAAAGAATTTACGCTGCAAGCCGATATTATCATTGCCGCGTTGGGTAGTCCCGAGTTTTTGACTGCCGAAATGGTGAAAGAAGGCGCGGTAGTTATTGATGTAGGTACTACGCGTGTACCCAGTGAAACTACAAAGAGTGGTTTCCGCCTTGCCGGCGATGTAAAATACGATGAAGTTGCCCCAAAATGTTCATACATCACCCCTGTGCCGGGTGGGGTAGGACCCATGACCATCGTATCTCTGCTTAAAAATACGCTGTTAGCTGCAAAAGGGGAAATTTACAAATAAATTTTTCCGAATAATTTTAATGAATAATGGCGAAAATACTGCCATTATTCCTTGTTTTAAATAAGAATGACATTAGTATCTACAAAATTAGGACAAACTACGGAACTATTGGCTGAAATAGCCACTTTACTCATTTCCTGCGGTTCCAATACCCGCCGCGTATCCCGCAATGTGAATAGGATAGCCAATAAAATAGGGTATGACTGCGATATTTTCTACTCTTATTCCGCGGTGGTGCTTACTGTAAAAAACCATTCCACAGGCGAAGTACAAACGCTAGTGCATACCATTCCCGGTTACGGGGTGCATTTTGGGATTGTTTCTGAAATAAGTATTCTTTCCTGGCAGGTCGTAGAGCAAAATTTAGATCTCGATGAAATACGTGATGAATTACAGCGGATCAAAAATTTGCCTCATTACCACAAATATTTTATGTTCGTTTTTGTAGCGATTGCAGGCGGATCGCTGGCACGCATTTTTGGTGGAACGTACATTGAATTTTTTGTTACTTTTTTAGCTACATTTACCGGCTTGGTGGGCAGAAGTTTTTTTCAGAAACGAAAGTTTAACCCGTTTATCAGTTGGCTTTTCGCGGCATATATTTCGGTCTCGGTAGTAAACGTGTTTCGGTTAGCAGGCATTGATTCTATCAGTAACGGGTTGGCGGCATGCGTTTTATGGCTTATTCCCGGCGTACCGCTAATAAATGGTTTTATTGATATTCTTTCGGGGCATATCGTATCCGGAATAGCAAAATTAATATCGGCAGCAGTCTCTATATTTATGATTGCGTTTGGATTTTTTCTTTCATTGATTACATTTGGTTATGGCTCTATTCTTTAATATATTTTCGGAAATCTGGGAAAAAGTTTTTTTCTCCATGTTGGTTTCTGTGGGGTTTGCAATGCTTTTTAATACCCCAAAACGTGCTCTGTGGCTGGTTGCTTTGTTGGGCGGACTTGGTTTTATGATAAAAGTGGTATTGATGAAAACCATTCTTCCCGGTAATGATGTGGTGGCAGCCTCATTAGGCGCTTTTGCCGTTGGATTTGCCGCCGTGTATTTTTCGCACATTGTGCATACCCCCCCTATTGTATTTACTATTCCGGCGGTGATTAATATGATTCCGGGCAAATATGGTTATCAATTTATGATAGGACTGATGGAAATAGTAACTTCTCCGGGTGAATTAGTGCTGAAAAACGAATTGATTACGGACACTATCAATAAAGGATTGAAAACAGGTTTTATAACCTTGGGATTGGCGTTTGGAATTATTGCGCCGATGCTTCTGCTGAATACCTACACGGTAAAAAATAAAGATTTAAATAAAATATTGAAGCGTAGAGTAACTAAGGCTTTAAAGGCTTCGGCAAAAGGTAAAAAATAGTAATCATTCAATCCCCCAATTCCTTGAAAGGGGAAGACTGTTATATTTTATTTAATCCACAGTGCGGCTATTTAGTTCAGTCCAACGGGTAAACGTTGGGCTAAATAAATTAGGCTTTCAGCCTAACAAAGTAAGAGTTTAATATCCCTGCCTCACAAGTTCTCCCGAAATACGCTGAAAGCGTATCGGCTATTAGCATGGGGCAACGCCCTATGTAGGGGATGCAGACTCCAACAGAAGCTCTGAAAGAGCGAAAGCAGGTATTCTTACGCGCTTTCAGCGCTTAGGATGGTATGCCTCCCGATTCGTAGGGTGTTACCCTACGCTGTGGGATGTCAGGCTTGCAGCCTGAGTCAGAACTTAACAGCCCTGCTGCCTCAGCGGCGGGATATCAGACTTGTTCACTTCTGTTTGTATGTACCTGCCTGCCGGCGAGGCAGGTTTTGAAAGTCTGTGTTCTGAAAGTCTGTGTTCTGTTATCAATATATCTTTTTTATAAATGCTTATTGTTGCGCTTAAAACCCCTTTTACGTGTTTCTAAGGCTGATTCACATTTTTTTTTACTTTCCTGTGTAATATTTTTTCCCCGGTTGCGTCTTTATAAATGTATGGAAGTTCAAGAATTCAACATGCTTTTCGCTCAACTTACGGACAAGCTTTTCCGTATGGCTAAGTCTATCCTTCGGGATACCGATGAGGCGAAAGATACGTTGCAGGATCTTCAATTAAAGCTGTGGGAAAAACGTGACGTGCTGAAAAATGCCGATAATAAGAACGCTTTTACGTTGCGAACTATGCGTAACCTCTGTATTGATAATCTACGGAAAAGACGCTATTCCGAAGAGCTTACACCCGATTTGGAATACCATTCTCCTTCGCCGATGCAGCAACTGGAAACAAACGATATGGCAAAACACATTATCACGCTTATCAATAAATTACCCGAAATACAACGTTCGGTCATTAGAATGCGTGATGTGGAAGAGATGGAAATCCCTGAAATAGCTTATGTGATGGATTTAACTGAAAATGCGGTGTGTACCAATCTGTCTCGCGCACGGGCTAAAATCAGGACTCAAATTTTAAATGAATTACAAACCTGTAATTAATAATCAAGATGAACAGAATAGATGAATTATTAGAAAAATACTTTGCAGGAACCACGTCATTGCAAGAAGAACAGGAACTGAAAACCTATTTTAAAGAAGGTCATCCGGCAGAGGAACACCGAAAATACGCGTGCATATTTCAGGCGTTTGAAATGGAAAAAGAAGTAGCGGCGCCCGATATAAAACGTATAGCGATACGCGCGTCCGTATCAGTTAAAAAAAGATGGACGATTGTCCTTTCCGGCGTAGCGGCGGCTTGTTTACTATTATTCTTTACCTTCCGCTATCAAGAGTATTCTTCCGAAAACTATATGATAGTACGAGGTAAAAGAATAAACAACCCGGAAATGGCACGCGAATTTGCCAATGCCAAGGTGGAAAAATCATTAGACATTATTAACCGTAGTTTGGCATCGCACAAGGACAATGAAATGGTGCGCGAAAAATTACAAGAAATAAAGCAAGAACTCAACATTAAAAAATAAAAGATTATGAAGAAACAAATTATTTTATCCGTATCGCTGCTATTTTTTGCAGCCACGATGCAAGGTCAGGCTTTAAGTCGTTTTTTTGAAAAATATGCCGAGGATGAACGTTTTTCCTACGCTAAATTCGCGGCGATGCAAACTCTTTCCATAGACATAACTTCGGGCAATAAAGCCTTTGTAGATGGACTGGAAAAAGAAGTTCTGGATATTCTGAAAAAAGAAAACTATATTCTCAACGTAGAATCACGCGAGAAAGGGGAACGTTCATACATTTACAATCATCCGCGCGGTGAAACCGTGATTATGAACAAAGACAAAAAAGAGTGGGACATCATGTGGACAACCAATGGCAATAACAAAAAAAGAAAAGTGTATGTGGGCGAATGGAAAAACTTTGATTTAGGCGAATTGAATTTTTCGTTGGATTCCACTTTTTTCAAGAGTTTAGGCAGTCTGGAAAATCTGAAAGAACTGAAAGAACTGAAAAATCTGGATTTATCTAAAAATTTCAAAGACCTGAAAAAACTGAAAGATTATAATTGGGAAGACTTGAAAACACGAAAATTAGACAGTCTTCGCATTGAAAATAGAAATAATCAGTAAAACGAGTTACAAAAGAATAAAATAGCGCCTCTAAACACATGTTTTGTTTAGCGGCGCTATTTTATTTAAAGATTGATAAAAATAGTATCTTTTTGATTATCGATGAAATAGTTTCAAGTGAAAAGAAATATAATCTAAAACTTTCTATTCTAGTAATATAATTTTCCCTGAGTTTTTAATAGTGGTAACCAGAGTTCTGGATAAGAGATTTTATATTTGTCTGGAAATAAGGTGATAAGGCAGGCTTAGTAGATTTAGAAAAAATATCTGAAAAACACGATAACTTATTGATTTATAGTAGGTTGTAAAGATGGAAAAATAAGTTCTTATCCAGAACTCAGGTTAGTAGATTGACTAAATATTTTTTAAGGAGGATTCTTCGTAATTTATTCTTTCAAAAAAGTATCAATTAGTCTTATGAGTATCTGTTTTTGATAAAATGATATTATTTAATAGATATAATATAAATTATCTTTGTCGGGATAAATAGTATCAATTTACATTTTCTTTATCTAATAGAATTATGAAAACTCATTTTTTTTCCATCGCGTTATTTCTTTTTTCCGTTTTTGTATCATTTAGTCAATCTCCTTATTCGCACTTTGTCCAAGTTAAAAATGGTCAGTTTACACGTGAAGGAAAACCTTATTATTACATAGGAACTAATTTTTGGTACGGCGCTATATTAGCTTCTGAAGGTCAAGGTGGTAATAAGACTAGATTGAAAAAAGAGTTAGACTTACTCAAAAGTTTAGGAATTAATAATTTGCGTGTTTTAGTGGGCGCGGATGGTGAAAATGGTATAAAAACAAAAATAGAGCCTACATTGCAAGTATTTCCCGGAGTGTATAATGATACTATTTTAGCGGGATTAGATTATTTGATGGTAGAATTATCCAAAAGAAAAATGTACGCGGTATTGTATTTGAATAACTCTTGGGAGTGGAGTGGCGGATATTCTATGTACTTACAATGGAGTGGAGCGGGTAAAGCGCTTATTCCGGCAGAAGTAGGTTGGGAAAAGTTCAGAGCGTTTGCGGGTCAATTCATCCAATCTGATAGCGCGAAACAACTGTTTTCCAATCATGTGAAAAATATAATAACTCGCACCAACAGATATACAGGTAAAAAATATAAAGACGACCCTACGATTATGTCTTGGCAAATAGGAAACGAGCCGCGTGCTTTTTTAGATGAAAATAAAAAGGCTTTTATTGCTTGGATGGGTCAAGTGGCCGCGCAAATCAAATCTTTAGACCCGAACCATTTAGTGTCTTCCGGTAGTGAGGGAAGGTGGGGCTGTGAGGGCGATATAAATGTGTATGAAAAAATACATGCCGATAAAAACATGGATTATCTGAACATACACATCTGGCCCTATAATTGGAAGTGGGTAACCGCCGATTTATTGAAAGAAAAACTTCCAATGGCAAAAGTCAATAGTCAAAAATACATAGATGAACATTTGGTTATAGCCCAAAAACTTAATAAGCCAGTGGTATTGGAAGAATTTGGGTTTCCAAGGGATGGATTTAGGTTTTATAAAGACGCTTCTACTGCTGCACGTGATGAATATTATCAGTTTGTTTTTGAAAAAGTGATACAGAATGCAAAAGAAGGTGGGTATTTGGCGGGATGCAATTTTTGGGCGTGGGGTGGATTTGCTAATACTTCCAAAGAGCATATTTACTGGCAAAAAGGAGATGATTATACTGGTGATCCCGCACAAGAGGAACAAGGGTTAAATTCGGTATTTTCTTCGGATAGAAGTACCTTAAATCTTATTCGAAATGCGAATCGGAAATTAAAAACCATTTTGCGAGTTAAAAAATAATATTTTAAAGCGAAAAAAATCAGTTGATAGAGATTTAACTTCTCAACTGATTTTTTTTATCATTCAATAGATTGAATGATTTATTTTTTGGTAAACATTCCCAGTATATCATCTAATGCGCTTCCGTCTTTGTCTTTATCCAAAAAACCGGTTACCATATCCATAATTCCACCACCTGATGACTGCGAATCACGCCCGCCAAGCATGCCGCCGATTAAATCGCCTAATCCACCGGAATTAACATTGTTTTGATTTTTTTGCCGTCCCAAGTACGCCATAACAATGGGCGCCAGCATCGCCAACAGCGGACCTATTTTATCCATGCTGATGCCTGTTTTCTGGGCTACCGCGTTTTCTACCGCGCCTTGGTTACCGCCAAAAATATGACCCAAAATTCCGCCACCGTCTTGCTCTAATTCCTGCGGATTATTCTGAAACATGCCGGCAATATTGTCCAGCAAACTACCGTCATGCTTGGTGTTCAAAGCATTGTTTAAACTTTCAGCGCCATCGGAAGTTGCCGCGTTTCTGCTGAGACCGCCTAAAATTACGGGAATAGCCGCGTTTACCGCGTTGCCTGCCTGGTTTTCATCCATGCCTAATTGACCCGCGATGCCGCTAATAACCGATTGTCCCATAGGACCATTTAATAAACTTGATAAATCCATCGTTTTAATTTTTTAGATGTGTGAGTATTTTTTATGTGAATCAAAAACTGAAAAGAAGCCCGAAGGGATTTCAGCAATAGCGTAGGACAACGTCCTACGAAATTAATTAAACCCGGAAACATAAGCCGCAACGCGGCGCAAGCATTTCTTTTTAGCTCTTTTTGTTCGTATTTTTTAAATAAAACAACATAAAATGTGCAAATGTTCTGCAATTTTCGTTCCAAAAAATCAAGGCAAAAGCCCCGAAAGTTTATCTAAATAAATTTTTAGTTCGTTTTTTACCGATACGAATTTTTCCGTATTATAAGCGGCTTTCAAATCGGGTAAATATTGTAAATACATGGTGTCAGAGATGTATTTTGCCGCGCGTATCCGCACATTAGCGTCCCCGTCATACAATAATCCCTGCACCCACCGTTTCGCATCCCACGAATGATGTGTTTGCAGCCAATCCAGCGCCGCTATTTTTTCCTGAGGTGTACCGTACAAAAAAATATTATAGAACGAAGATTCTTTTTTCAAGTCGGCAACGGTCATAAGTATTTCCTTGTTAAAAATATCCGGATTTACGACTTCTTTTTTATATGGTACAATGGGCATATTCAGCGTCCAGCGCACCATACGCGGTATCATCCACATCATTCCGGGCGTGCCTTCCGGATGCGCAATACTGCTGAATACGCGCCCTTTGCCGTAACTGTTCGCGATGAAAAAAGGACGGTCGTTGGTCATGTTCGCGGGCGCGTCGCCTTCTTCATGCACGTCGCTGTTCATCATCGCAAGGGTCTGATATTCTGTTTTATCGTCTCTGTTTTTTATAAACACCGGACCTTCATAATACATAATATAGCACGTGTCACGGGATGCCAATTCGGGGAAAAGAGCCGCGCCTTCTTCGGTAAGCGTCATTTTGGCGATGCCGTGCCCGCGATTATCGTGCTCACGGTCAATGGCTTTGGCGCCGTTCAGCCACAGACAAGCGTAATCCGGCGTGCTTGAAAAAAGGTACGCGCCGGCACAAATTCCTACCGCGCCTTTACCGCTTTCTACAAACGCTTTGATGCGCCGATGATTTTCAGCGCCCAAATTTAGAAACTGACGGCTTCCGCCTCCGCCGGGGATAATAATGGCATCCAACGATTGCAATGCGCCGTTAGCAATATCTGAGGTGGTAATGGTGCGTACGTTCATATCGGGGTCAAGGCGTACGGCAGCCACCGTTTCCCAGATGCAGCTTTGCGCGCCGCCGTGTCCGTCAAAAACGCCTACTTCTATTTTCTTTTTTGAAATGGAAACGGATTTGCTTTGCGCTTGCGCAGATAGCGTGATGAAAATCAGCGCGAGGGTAAAAAGAATGTGGGTTAGTTTATTCATGATGATATGATTAAATTTATTGATTTTTATACCCTTCGTTTGTAGAGAAGGACGTTTGAAACGTGTCACTTCCCTTTCGCTTGTAGCGAAAGGGAAGTGGTTTGGCGTTTGAAACGCTGTACCACTTTCCCCTCGCTGCAAGCGAGGGGAAGCCGTATTTATTTCAAGTATTTTTCCAAAAATTCAAATTTCTTATCGTACAGATTCCGGCGGGTATCTTTGCCGAGGATGCTGTGGTTTTTATCCGTGTAAGTGTAAAGTTGTATTTGTTTACCCGCGTCGGTAATTTTATCCAAATACACCATGGTGTTTTGTACGTGTACATTATCGTCGGCTGTGCCGTGTATCAGCAATAGATTGCCTTGCAGGTTTTTTACCTTTTTCATCGGCGAACCCTCGTCATAGCCTTCGGGATTTTCCTGCGGTGTGCGCATAAAACGCTCTGTATAGGCGGAATTGTAAAACCTCCAATCGGTTACGGGCGCCACCGCTATGCCGGCTTTGAATACGTGCTCCTCAGCGCTCAGCGCGTTAAGCGTCATAAACCCGCCGTAGCTCCATCCCCAAATGCCGATACGGTCTTTATCCACAAAAGGCAATGTGCCTAAGTAGTTTGCGCCTTCTACTTGGTCTTTGGTTTCCAGAACACCTAACTTTTGATAAGTGCATTTCCTGAATTCCTCGCCTCGGGCGCCGGTGCCTCTACCGTCCACACACGCTACGGCGTACCCTTGTGTGCTGAGAAAATATTCCCAATCCACACCCCAGCGGTCAAGCGCTTGTTGTGAGTTTGGACCACTGTATTGCACCATCAGCAGGGGATATTTTTTGTTTTCTTCCAAATGTTGCGGTTTTACCATCCATCCGTTTAAAGTAACACCTTCGGAAGTAGTAAAACTGAAAAATTCTTTTTTAGGAAATTTCATGGAAGTAAATTTATCCAATAAGGACTGATTGTTGAGGATTTCACGGATAACTTTCCCCTTGTTGTCTCTTAAATTAACCACGTTAGGCGTTTCTACCGACGAAAAATTATCAATAAAGTAAGCGTAATTATTAGAAAAAGAAGCGTCGTGAGTACCTTTTCCATCGGCTAATTTCAGTTTATTTCCTTTGGTGTCAATCGAATAAATGTCTCTGCACATGGGCGAAACTTCCGCCGACTGATAGTACAGTTTTTTTGCTGTTTCATCATAACCATACACTTTGGTAATATCCCAAGCGCCTTTGGTGATTTGTTTTATTGCTTTTTTCTGAATATCAAATAAATAAGCGTGTCTATATCCGTCTCGCTCGCTGACAAAAACAAAGGATTTATTTTCTTTCTGAAAATCAATATCGTCTATGTTTTCGTAATCCACGTAATACTTGTCGGTATCCGTAAAAACAAGTTCTGTTTGTCCATTGGAAGTGTTCGCGAAAAGCATATCCAACTTGTTTTGATGCCGGTTAAGTAAAAAGACACCCAACTTATCCGTAGCACGTGTCCATTTTAGTCGGGGAATATAGAAGTCGGTTTCAGAGGTGCCCAAGTTGACTTTTTGGTTGTTTTGCGTGCTGATGTTGTACATCCAAACACTTACCAGCGAGTTTTTCTGTCCCGCTTTCGGATATTTGAATGTTTCTACCGTGGGATATAAAAGTAGTTGATTTTCCGGTAAATTATCGTCCACATACCGCATCATGGAAAACATGGGTACTTCTGTTTCGTCAAACTTTACGTATGCCAAAAATTTGCTGTCGGGACTGAAAAGAAAGTAGCGTGTGATGCCAAACTCTTCTTCATAAACCCAATCCGGCGTACCGTTGATGATTTTATTAAATTCACCATCGCCGGTAATTTGCGTTTCTGTATTTTGGGCGAGGTTTTTTATATACAGGTTGTTTTTTCGCGCGAAAGCCACCGAAGCGCCATCGGGCGAAAACATCGGCACTTCTTGTTCCCCTTTGTCAGAAAGTGGACTGAACGTTTTTTCGTGCGCGTTGTAAATATAATAATTAGCGGTAAATGTTCGCCTATACCGATACGTGGGGCGTGTGTAAACGAGTATCTTTTGTTCGTCGGGACTGAATGTGTATCCCGTAATTTGATTCAGGGGCGCTTCTTTCAGCTTAGAGATATTTAATAATGTATCTACCGCCAAACCTGTTTTGTAATTGTATTTTACAATAGCTTTGCCTTTAATCAACTGAGTAAAATGCTCGCCGTCATTCATAGAGCGTAATGACGCGGGGGTCTTAGCCCGAAATGTTCCGTCGGTAATATCGTGTAATAAACCGGCTTTTACAAACGTTATATAAAAAAGTAGTAGAAGGGTAGTGGATGCTTTCTTCATGTGTTTCAATAATATTTAGTAATTTTCACCTACAAAAATAGTTAAATTATTGTGGACAATTATCTTTTTAAATTTTCTCTATCCATTTTTTTGATAATTTTGTGATAAATATTTTTGAAAATGAAATCTCTTAAACAATTATTAAAATCTCTTCCATCCTTTTATTCGGTCGATACAGCCACGGAAAAGGTTTTACTTAAAACCATTGGGCTTTGCCTAAGTGGGGGTGGCGCGTTGGGTTACGCACATATAGGTGTGCTGCAAGCGTTGGAAGATTGCGGCATTTATCCGGATGTGATTTCAGGCGCAAGCATGGGCGCGGTAATAGGAAGCGTTTATGCTGCCGGAAAGACGCCGCAGGAAATGTTGGATTTGATAAAAAATGGGAAACTGTACCGTATTAGCAGTTTAATGCACTTTCCGGTGGCTTTTTGGAAATCTTCCGGGCTTTCCAATCATCAGCCACTACAAAAACTGATTAAAGAAAACTGCATGGAAAACAACTTTGAAACTCTTCAAAAGCCTATGTATGTTTGCGTTTCTAATCTGAGTGAAGGGAAATGGGAAATGATTCACAGCGGCGATAAGTTGGATGAGTGGGTGGCAGCTTCAAGCAGTATTCCGGGCGTATTTACTCCGGTGAAGATAGATGATAAAATATACGTGGATGGCGGGCTGCTTAATAATATGCCGGCTCAACCGCTAAAAAATAAATGTGATGTGATTATTGGTTGTGATTTGTTTTCGCCTTCGGTTGTGAGAAAAGGGGTGAAAATGCGAAATATATTTGTTTCTTCTATCCGAACGATGCAAGCTCAAAATTCACAAGAGGGTAGGGCGCTTTGTGATTATTTGATAGAACCGAAAGGGGTGGAAAAATACCACGAATTTAATTTTGAAGCTTACCAGCAACTCTATCAAATAGGGTATAGTACAGCCACTAAGTTCTTGATAGATAACCAAGACATTTTGAGGTTGAGAAGAAAAAAGGATGATGCGGGGTAGGTTTTGAGTTTTGAGTCCTGAGTTCCGAATGTCTTGTCCTGCTATAGGTTTACACATTTTGTCTCAGAATTCAGACAAAA
>MTLC01000158.1_pt2 | contig 71582 bp, 62 predicted proteins | sample 1982451 | NCBI WGS metagenome assembly MTLC01 (sample SAMN05710165, study PRJNA340218) | biofilm metagenome | isolation source: sample SPH anode biofilm adapted to +100 mV | place: USA | collected 2012-02-03 | reverse complement strand
CTCGTGTATATGCGTCGAAGTCACCTTTCTGTAATCCATAACTCACTGATATTTCTGCCCATGGGGTCAACTTGACTTCTTGACATTTATTTCCACAGTCATTTGGCCGAATGAGACAGCGTTTTGGCGGAATATGTTGTATTTGCGTTTTACCATTGAATCAGTTTTTTTATAATTTACAAATAGTTGAATTGTATTTGTGAGTAATATCACGGATATTTAGCATCATCTGGCGGTTTTGACCTTTTTTTTTGCACGCTTTTCTGCTCTTTGGTACGCAATTTGAACTTTGTCGAAACCTCATGCAGCTAAATTTAATGATAATGAAGCGAAGTACACACTTTAAAGGGGAGAAAATTAATGAAAAAGATTGCAACAATTTTGGCATCCGTAGCTATTGCAGGCCTCCCGGCCGCATCATTTGCAGCGACAGCGTCAGGCACACTCAACGCGACCGCGACTGTCACGGCAAAGTGCCTTGTCACCAGCACAGCGGATGTGGTGTTCGGCGCTATTGATCCGACTGTTAATGCAGACTATACCGGCGCTGGTTCGATTACAACCCGTTGCACCAAGAACACTCCTACATTTCTTTTTGTCGCTCCGACTGTTGCTGGCCCTTTGAGACTGCACAGCAATACCACCTTGGATGATATTACTTACGGGCTTTATTCTGATAGTGCGCGTTTAACAGCCTTTCCCAGCACAACGGGTGGGGCCAAGACCGCCCACCCCGGCAATTTGACAACTTCACTGTATGGCAAAGTGGTTGTAGCCAGCGGCATAAACGACACTGTTGCCGCTGCCTCAGACTACAGCCAGGCTTTAACAGCGACTATCGAATACTAGCAGGACAGGCACCGGATGCGGTGTACACTAAATGGTGTTGCGGATGAAGAGCGACCAGTCAGGCTGGCCGCTCTTCACGTATCTGACCACCAAGTATCAAAGGAGTGCTCATGTTTCGTCTGAAAAACCTGATGTTCCTGCTGCTGGTTTTGCCGGGCTTGTTAACTACCGCAACGACTGGCCGGGCTGCCAACTTTTCCGTAGCGCCTGTGCGAGTGGTGATGAATGGGTTGAACAGGACCGAGCGGCTGACGCTAAAAAACGAGTCTGACCGACCGCTGGTACTGCTGATCAAACCTTATCTTTGGACTCAGGGTGCGGATGGAGCGGATCGTTATGAAGAAATATCCGATTTAATCATTTTCCCCAAAGTGTTGACCATCCTCCCTGGCGAAGAGCGTGCTGTCCGGATTGGTATTGGAGCCGCGCCGACTCTTGTTGAAAAAGCCTACCGCATATATCTGGAAGAACAGCCGTCCAAGGATGATCAGACTTCGCAAGGGGCTGTAGCGCGCGTCCTGATGCGGATCGGAATCCCGGTCTTTGTCCAGCCGCTTAAGCATGAGCCGATCTTGTCTTTCACCGAAATGGCCATCGCCAGAAATGGCTTGCATCTGACCCTGGCCAATAGCGGCAACTCCTTTGCCATGGCGGAACAGATTCTTGTGCGTGGCTTGGATGCCAAGGGGACCGAGTTGTTTTCGAAGGTTTTGGGAGGTTTTTATCTGCTGGCAGGAACCAGACGCACCTTTGATGTGACGCTCCCAAAGGAACAGTGCGCTGCCGTAACCCGCCTCACGGCAAACACCAGGAATAACGGGACAGATATACACAAAGCTCTTGATACGATCTCCGGGGTCTGTGGAGTACCATGATTTGAATCCAGTGCCCCGAAATTTCATGCGTGTTATGTTGGATGGCTTTATCTTTGCCTGCCTTGCCGTCGCATGTTTCATTCCTTCCGCGGCACTCGCCGAAGAAACGATCATCCTCAGCATCACGCTTAATTCTATTCCACGGGGTGATTTTTTCCTGAAGCGCACCGGTGACGGGCATCTATTCATCCGTATGGACGATTTGCGCCGGATCGGTTTTAAAAAGCTGACAGTTCCGATTACCACAATTGAAAACGACGCTTATTTGTCACTTCTGGAACTCCACGGTGTGACAGCGGTTTATGATGATAAGCAGCTAAAGCTTGACCTTAAGGCCAAGGCCGAGTTGGTAGACCTGCCCAGAGAGACACTTGATTACGGAACCCGCCCCGGCCCCAGCCTGCCTCGTCCTCCAGGCGTCAGCTCTTTTCTTAACTATCGTCTGGATTACGGCAGCCAGATCAAGGCATCCAGTGGAACCTGGAATGCTACCGGCCAGGGCGGGATTCGCCGGGGAAACCTGCTGTTGCTGAGTGATGGCCTGTACCAGCGCCAAAGTAATCTGGAGCGCAGCGTACGGCTGATGACCAGCCTCTACTGGGACCGTCCCGAGGAGCTTGCCAAATGGGTGGCGGGAGACATTCTGGCAACGTCGGGCGAACCCTCCGGCCCGCTCAACCTGGGCGGCATCAGTTATGCCAGTTCCTTTTCAATAGAGCCTGGCCTGGTCACTTACCCGGTCGGTGAATTCAGCGGGATGGCCGCCTATCCTTCCGAAGCAGAGATTTATGTAAACGGCGCACTAATAAGGCGCGAACGCCTTTCTCCCGGCCAATATCGTTTTAGAAATCTGCCGGTAACAAACGGCGCCAATGCGGTGGATATACTCATCCGTGACCCATTCGGCGTGGAAAGTCACTTCAGCAACGCTTTTTATCTGTCTGACCGCCTTCTTAAAGCCGGTTTGCATGACTACAGCTACAGCGCAGGTTTTTTGCGCAGTGATTTCGGCAACACCAGTAACCGCTATGGTCAGCCGGTAGCGATTGCCCGCCACAATGTCGGGATGAGCGATTACCTGACCATCGGCGCAGGTGCAGAGGCCGGTAAAGATCTGGTCAATATTGTCCCGCGAGCCGTACTTAGCCTGCAAAACATGGGCATAATAAACATCCTGGCCGGCGGAAGCTATGAACGAAACCGGGGCATCGGGGCCACGATTGCCGGTAGCTATCAGTATCAGTCGCGACATATCAACTATCAGTTGAACCTGCGTCATTCCACGCCGGGCTACCGGACCCTGACAAGCCGATACAATGCCGATTCGCCGCTTCTGGAAGGCAGCTCCGGACTCAATCTTGGCACACCGCTTACCGGTTCTTTCGGCATGGATGCTACGTTCATGGAAACCTATGCCGGGCAGATAAGGCGCTCTGTCGGAGTTTCTTATTCCCGCTCTCTGACTAAGTCTCTTCATTTTTCAGCATCATGGCGGAATGCCTGGGGCACATTCAGTGAAAATACCTTCTTCGCAGGTTTGACGTATATTCCCGGCAAAGATAATACCATTTCGGCAACGTACCAATCCTTCCGGGGAGGGGACCGGGAAACGTTGACAATCCAAAAGAATCTGCCGGTTGGCGAGGGCTTTGGATATCGCGGGACAGTGGAGCGCGAACATGGCAATGAACGAACCGTCTATCGCGCCAATCCGGTACTTTTGTATAATGGCCCGCATGGCAGCTATAGCGCAGACTACAGGGGACGGCATGAGGAAAAGAGCGGGGAAACGGGCGGCGACTACCTGCTTTCGGCAGCAGGCGCGGTTGTGTATGCCGGTGGACACGTCGGTTTGACAAGGCCGGTCAGTGACAGCTTTGCAGTGGTGCAACTGGAGGGTTTGGCCAATACAGCAGTTCTGCTGGATAACCAGGTGGTGGCCCGCACAAATTCGGCGGGACTGGCCTTTATTCCGACCATGCGTTCGTACCAGGCAAATACTGTATCCTTTGATGACCACCAGATTCCGCCCAATTATTTGATCAAGAACTATTCGGTTCCTTTGTCTCCAGGTCAATGGGGCGGGGCTTGTATTTCTTTTCCGGTAGCCAGGATTCTGGCTTATACCGGACGGATATTGACGGAAGACGGACTGCCGGTGGAAGGTGTGCACGTTGACCTGCGTGGCAATCAGCGCGAATTTTCATTCACGACGTTAAGTAACGGGGAGTTTTATTTTGAAAACGTTGTAGCAGACAGCGAGGAAAATAAAATCTGGTCTCCGGTTTGCGGCGGACCTTCTCCATACAGACGGGTGGCAGTTCCTGGCAAATATGAGGCGAAAGCAAAAATCAACGGCCATGAGCGGATATTTGAGCTTGTCATCCCGGTCTCCGATGACATAATGATCTCTTTGGGAGACATCCGGCTGCCGGTTCGGGCGGGTCAATAGCAAGTTCACATTTTTAAATCCGGGTTGTGATGTTTCGCACTGACGAAGAAAGGGGTGGAAATGAATACGGCAAGAGGCAACACTCGATTCGGAGTAATTCTGCTGGCTGTGGTGCTGCTGCTTGCGCCGCTGAAAGCATTTGCCGCCCCCGGCGGCAACTGTTCGATCAGCTCAACACCATTGACTTTCATGCCTTACGATTTCCTGGATTCCGTGGCCACCAACGGAACCGGCACCATCTCGATTTCATGTGCCCCGCCGGAAACCTCGGTTAATGTGGCTATCGGCCCCAGTTCCAATTCAGGAGGCTTCTCTCCGCGCCGGATGAAAAACAGCCTCTCTGCCGATACCCTTGATTATAATATCTACACCAATCTTGTTTCCCCTCAAGTATGGGGTGACAATACCAACGGCACGACTACTGTCAATATCAGCAACACTGTCATCAAGAAGAACAACTTCCCTGATATCATCGTCTATGGCAGGATTGCTCCATTGCAGAATGTTTCGGTCGGCAACTACAGTGAACAGCTGACCGTGACCATTAATTACTGACCGCAGTGAAGCGGCCGTTCCGGAATGTTTACAGCCGTAATTGTGATTTGAGGTGCCTGATGACTGGAGACGGGACCATTCTTTTACGATTTCAGAAGCCCGGGCTGATTATTTGTCAGAGGGTCATGGCACTGATTTGAAATGGCCACTGGTAGGTACCGGGTTGGGCGTCGGCAGAAAGTATGAAGCGATAGGTTAACTCCAGTGCGGCCGGGGTGCGGGTGTGTGGCATCATCATCCAGCCGTTGCCGGAGGAAATTTGCAGATCGGTTCCAAGTCCTTTGACGAGGACTTCCTGAAAAGGTCCTCCCTGGCTTTCGAATGAGAGCAGATAGCCCGACGGATTATTGTTTTTAACCTCAATGCGGCTGGCGGCCGGCACTTCCACATAACCCTGGGCGATGTTCTCGCTGGTTACAACAACTGTCGGCTGTTGATGCAATACCTTGACGAGAGCGACGGCCTTGACCGATGCAGAGACCTGAATGGTATTGCTGGAACGCCCCCCGCCCCCGGACGAGGCTGCCAAGGCTTTGTCCGGTGCGGAAAGAGCCATCACAGTACCGAGAGCAGCCGTGACCAATACATTCTGCAAGCGGATTCCATGCTCGATCTGGTGCTGTTTGGCATATCCTATTTCAATCAGCAACTCGCCGATCTTCTTGGTGGAATGTTTCTGTCGTTCAAGAGTATCCTTCAGTTGCTCCTGGGTAATGAACCCGGCAGCAATCAGGATGTCCCCCAGTCGGAAGGCCACCGGAGTGGGGACCGCCTGCTGCTGCTTCAGCTGGGATGCCAGCACGGCATCACGCTGTTTTTCTTCAATGAAGCCAAGCCTTACCATCACCTCCCCCAGTTTTTCACCAGTACGCAACTGCTCCTGCAAGGCCAGATCAAGCTGTTCTTTTGTTATCTGGCCATTGGATAACAGAAGATTGCCCAACAACTGGCGAACTGCTGAAGCAGCTCTGATGGCATCGCTAAGCGGCAGCGCATGGTGTCGGATTGCCTGCGCCAGCTTTGCATCGGCAGAATCAAGCACTCCCATGTTGTGAAGAACATCAGCAAGCAGATCGTTGGCATTCTGCTGGTCAGCCAATGCGCGCTCCAGGTGCTGTTGACTCATCCAGGTGCCGTTTACCAGAATGCGCCCCAACAGTTTTCCCAACATGTTCCGAACCGGGTGGGTTTCGTACGCCAAATCACGCATTCTTCATACTCTCCTTTGCCACCTGCCGTAGTTGTGAAAGGCCCGACCGGAATTCACTACGTCGCTTGAAGTGACCATTATTGAGCGTGTTGCAATCATTTTACCTTGTCCAGTCATCAGATTAACCCAGTTGTACCACATTTTGAGCGGATTAATACCGTCGGGCTAAATTCCTTGCTGAACTTAACCTCAGAAATATTGTTGATACGCGATTTGACTTATCAATTATGCAGAAGGTTATCGAGCAATTCCCGTGCCGAGACAATCTGCTGATTCAGCCCTTCCCGGGAACAGTATCTAATGCGTGCAGTTCTCACCCCGCTGCCCCCGATTTATTTGCGGTTCGTATCCAAAACATCAAAACGCAAACACCCCCGGTGGAAAATCCACCGGGGGTGTTTGCGTAAAACTTACTTCTGTCAATAATTACCCGAGTATCGCCTTTATATCAGCTTCAGCTGTGGTGATCGGCCCGATGTTGAAGTTTTCAACAAGGAAGTTGAGTACATTCGGGGTGACGAAAGCCGGCAATGTCGGTCCAAGCTTGATGTTCTTGATGCCGAGTGAAAGCAGGGTCAGGAGGATGACAACCGCTTTTTGCTCGTACCAGGAAAGGATCATCGAGAGCGGCAGGTCATTGACTCCGCACTCAAAGGCGCCTGCCAGGGCCACAGCAATCTGAATGGCAGAGTAGGCATCGTTGCACTGTCCGACATCCAGAAGACGCGGGATGCCGCCGATGTCGCCGAACTCCAGCTTGTTGAAGCGGTACTTGCCGCAGGCCAGGGTCAGAATGACAGTATCCTTGGGGAGTTGCTCGGCAAATTCGGTGTAGTAGTTACGTCCCGATTTGGCGCCGTCGCAGCCGCCGATCAGGAAGAAGTGCTTGATGGCTCCTGATTTTACTGCTGCAACAACCTTGTCGGCTACGCCCAGAACCGCATTGTGTCCGAAACCGGTCAGAATCTCCTGACCTGGATTGTCCGGGAAGCCGGGCAGTTCGAGGGCTTTGTTGATGACTGCCGAAAAATCCCATCCGTCAACGTGCTTGACATCCGGCCAGGCCACCAGACCCCAGGTGTAGAGGCGGTCTTTATAGCTGTCGGAAGGCTTCTGGATGCAGTTTGTGTTGAAGATGATCGAGCCGGGGAAGTTGACGAATTCCTTGGCCTGATCCTGCCATGCGCCGCCGAAGTTGCCGACCAGGTGGGTGTATTTCTTCAGACCGGGATAGCCGTGGGCCGGTAGCATTTCGCCGTGGGTGTAGATGTTGATCCCTTTCCCTTCGGTCTGCTTGAGCAGTTCTTCCAGCATCTTCAGGTCGTGGCCGGTCACCAGAATGGCCTTGCCAGCCTTGGTGCCGAGCTGCACAGCGGTCGGAACCGGGTGGCCGTAGGCATCGGTGTGGGCATTGTTCAGCAGCCCCATAACGGTCAGGTTCTGCTTGCCGCACTCCATCGAGAGACCTACGAAATCCATCAGCCCCAGATTGGCATCGGTGGTTGCTGCCAGCGCCTTCTGGAAGAAGGCCATGACTTCGTCATCGGTTTTGCCGAGGATCATGGCGTGATCCATATAGGCCGCCATACCCTTCAGGCCGTACATCAGGATTTCAATCACGGAACGGATGTCTTCGTTGACATGTTGGGTGTTGATGCCGTGGGCTTCGCCCTGGCTGGTCATGCCGGCCAGATCGTCAGCAGGTTTCCAGTCGGCCACCGGGCCGGAGATAGTTACACCGGCCGCAGCCTTGGCCTTCTCCTTCAGCTCGTAGCACTGCTTGATCATGCCGCCGATACGGGCCGGCTCGAAGTCAACATTTGTGACAGTTGTGAAAAGCCCCTCGATCGTGAAACGGTCGATCTCGGCGTTGCGACCCAGCTTGTCGGCATAAAGCGCCAGGCTTTTCAGGCCGTACAACAGGTGATCCTGCAGTGCTGCAACCTGAGGGTTTTTACCGCATACACCGGAAATGTTACAACCGACACCGTTTGCTGCCTGTTCGCATTGGTTACAAAACATGCTCATTTTTGTTTCCTCCATTTTCATTAGTTGTTCGAGTAAACTCGACTGGTGGTTTTTTTCTGTCAATGTGGTAGAAACACTATACCTCTTTTTCACGACAATACTTGACTGTTGTCAAAAAAAACATTTTTAAGGAAAGTGTTCACTTGAAACCGAATCTGACTCTGATCGGCATGCCCGGCGCAGGCAAAAGCACCGTGGGGATTATCCTGGCAAAGCTGCTCTCTTTCGGGTTTGTAGATACGGACGTTCTAATCCAGATCAGACAGAAAAGATCGCTGCAACAGATCATTGAAGAAAGTGGTCACCTCAACCTGAGGAAGATTGAGGAACGTGAGATCCTGAATATCGATGTTGACAATCATGTCATAGCAACCGGCGGCAGCGCTGTCTACAGCGAAAAAGGAATGTCACATCTGCAATCTATTTCAGAAATTGTCTTCCTGAAAGTCAACTATGAGGATATTCTAAAGCGGATCAGAAATTTCAAAACAAGGGGCATTGCAAAATCTGCCGATCAGAGCTTTCTGGATTTGTACAATGAACGCCAGGTACTTTACGACAGATATGCAGAAATGACGATCGACTGTAGCGCTTTGGATCAGGAAGAGGTCGCCGGGAAAATCGCGAGTTATTATCTCCTAAGACTTGGATGTTCTGAATAGTTATTTATCGTATTTTCAAAGGTATTTTATCCCGTCCATCCTGTTAATCCATGTAAAAAGGGTTTAAATGTGCATGTGCTGACCGAATACCCCATACTGACAATCCTGATTTTCCTTCCGTTGGCCGGCTGCCTGCTGCTGTTGCCGGTCTGGAACTGCCGTGTATCGGCACGGCCGATCGCTCTGGGCGTGGCGTTGCTTGAACTGGCTCTGTCGGTCTGGCTGTATGTTTCACGGCAGGATTTGCCGGGAGTGCAAACAAAGCTGCCCGGCTATCTGTTATCGCAGGACGCCCCCTGGATCCCGTCCTTCGGTATCCGCTATACGCTGGGCCTGGACGGTATTTCACTGCTGATGGTCATGCTGACCGCTTTCACCTTCTGCATGGCGCTGCTGGTGTCCTGGAACTCGATCAAGGAGAAAACCGGACTGTTCCTGACACTGATGCTGACCATGGAAGCCGGAATCATGGGGGTTTTCCTGGCATTGGACCTGGCCCTGTTCTACCTGTTCTGGGAGGTGATGCTGATCCCGATGTTCTTCATGATCGGAATCTGGGGGCATGGCCGCAAGATCTACTCCACAATCAAGTTTTTCCTCTTCACCATGTTCGGTTCGCTATTGATGCTGCTGGCAATCATCTTCCTGCACCTGCTGCATGCCCAGCAGACCGGCCTGGCGACCTTCGGCCTGCACGACCTGCTCAAAACCCAACTCCCGGCCGACACCCAACTCTGGCTGTTTGCCGCCTTTTTCCTGGCCTTTGCGATCAAATTCCCGCTCTTTCCGCTGCACACCTGGCTGCCGGATGCCCATACCGATGCCCCCACCGCAGGCAGCGTGGTGCTGGCCGGACTGCTGCTCAAAACCGGCAGCTACGGACTGATCCGCTTCGGCTATCCGCTCTTTCCCCAGGCCGCCCAGGCCCTGACGCCGCTTTTTTACACCCTGGCCCTGATCAGCATCATCTACGCTTCGCTGGTTGCTTTTGCCCAGGAGGATATGAAACGTCTGATCGCCTATTCCAGCATCGGCCATATGGGATATGTCGCGATCGGCATCGCCGCCTGGCAACCGGTGGCGCTCTCCGGCTCGATCCTGCAGATGGCCAGCCACGGGGTCACGACCGGCGCGCTGTTTTGCCTGGTCGGAATGCTGGACGAACGGGCCCATACCCGTGAGATTGCAGCCTTCGGCGGCTTATGGGGCAACATCCCCAAATACTCATTCTTTTTTCTGCTGTTCTCGCTGGCCTCGCTGGGACTGCCCGGCCTGAATAATTTCGTGGGTGAATTTCTGGTGCTGACCGGCACCATGAAAAAATCTCCTCTGGTGGCGGCGCTGGCCTTTGTCGGAATCGTCCTGACCCTGATCTACACCGTCCGACTGGTGCAGGAGGTTCTTTTCCAGAAAGAACGCCAGCCGCTGCCACTGGCGGATCTGTCACTGCGCGAAATCTGCATCCTGGCCGCCTTCGCCGCTGTTGCCGTCTGGATGGGAATCCACCCCGCCCCGCTGCTGGATCTTGTTCATGCTCCGGTGCAATTGCTGACTGGAGGTGGATTGTGACCCAGGCCGATATATACGCATTAACACCCCTGATCCTGCTGGCCGGGGGCAGCGTCCTGGTTCTGCTGGCCGGTGCTGTCAAGCCGGGCCGGTACCTGTACGGGCTGTCCGGTGGGCTGATCGTCGCTGCCCTGCTTTACAGCCTGTTGATACAGCGCGGGGCAGTCATGCCAGGTCTGGCCGTCACTCCTTTCACGCGCTTCTTTGCACTGTTCCTGAACTCTGCCGGACTGGTCGCCCTGCTGCTGGCTGCCGGTTACAACCGCCGAAGGGGTATTATTGGTGAGGAATATCCCGCCACGTTGCTGTTCGCCCTGGCCGGGATGTGGACGGCCTGTGCGGCAACCGATCTGCTGATGCTCTTTCTTGGACTGGAAGCATTTACCTTCGGCTTTTACATCCTGGTGGCGATCAAACGGGAGTCGGTCAAGGGGGGCGAGGCGGGGTTGAAATATCTGCTGAACGGCACCCTCTCCGCCGCAATCCTGGCTATGGGCATGGCGCTTCTGTATGCCGCCACCGGAACACTCAAACTGTCCGGACTGGCTGTTGCGGCAAACCACCCCGAACCGCTGTTCCTGGTTGGCGGCTGTCTGGCGCTGCTCGGTTTGGCCTTCAAACTTTCACTGGTACCGGCCCATCTCTGGACAGCGGATGTTTATCAGGGAGCGCCGGCACCGGTCACGGCACTGCTCTCCACCGCCTCCAAAGGGGCTTCATTGGCGGCGCTCCTGTTACTGCTGCCGCTCTTTGGAACATGGCACGGGCTGCACGACCTGCTCTGGATACTGGCGCTGCTTTCGATGCTGGCCGGAAACTTCGCGGCACTGCTGCAGGGTAATATCAAGCGCATGCTGGCCTGGTCCTCAGTCGGCCAGATGGGCTACGTGGCACTGGCGCTGGTAGCCACGCAGTCCGGCGGTGTCCGGGCGGCAGTTTATTACATGGTGGTTTATTCTGCGGCCGGACTGGCCTCGTTCGGTGCGTTGTCGGTATTGTCGGATAAATACGAACTAGACACTCTCGACCATTATCGCGGCCTCGGTTATCGCTGTCCGCTGGCCGGGGCAACTCTGGCAGTCGCGATGTTCTCACTGGCCGGCATCCCCCCGGCGGCCGGATTCATCGGTAAATTCGGCGTATTCACAGCGGCCCTGCGGGGGGGTGAAACGGCTCTGGCACTGGCCGGAATCCTCACGGCGCTGGTGGCGGTCTTTTTCTATCTGCGGGTCGTGGTGATGCTGTATATGAAACCGGCACAGGATGTAGCTGAAGTCCGTTCGATTGATTATTATGAAATTCTGGCGTTATCACTTCCGACCGCCGCTACTGTCATGCTGGGAGTATATCCGCAGCCGTTGCTTGATCTGCTGACAATCATTCTAAACCGATAGCAAGGAGGTTTATCATGTTCCGCTACATCGCCCTTTCAATCTGCATTTTTTCCCTCAGCGCCTGCAGCACCGTCCCGATTACCGGACGCTCGCAGCTCAACCTGATCCCCGGCTCGTCGATGCTCTCCATGAGTCTGCAGCAGTACGACACGTTTTTGAAGGAGCATAAGGTCAGCACCAACATGGAGCAGACCCAGATGGTCAAACGGGTCGGTGCCAAAATCCAGCACGCCGTCGAGCGCTATTTTGCATCCAGCGGCCTGAAGGAACAGCTTGATAACTACAAGTGGGAATTCAACCTGGTGGAGGACAAGCAGGTCAACGCCTGGTGCATGCCGGGGGGCAAGGTGGTGGTCTACACCGGCATCCTGCCGATTGCAATTGATGACGCCGGACTGGCGGTGGTGATGGGGCATGAAATCGCACACGCCATCGCCGAACATGGCAATGAGCGAATGAGCCAGGGGTTGCTGGCGCAAGTGGGCGGAACAGCTCTCTCCACGGCGCTTGCCACCAAATCACCGGCAACCCAGCAGCTCTGGATGTCGGTCTACGGCGTGGGGGCACAGTACGGTGCGATCATGCCTTATGGGCGGATGCAGGAAAGCGAGGCCGATCATCTGGGGCTGGTGTTCATGACCATGGCCGGTTACGATCCGAATGTGGCGATATCTTTCTGGGAGCGGATGGCGGCCCAGAAAGGTGGCAAAGCACCGGCCGAATTCCTCAGCACCCATCCCTCGGATGCCACGCGAATCGCCAACATCAAACGGCTGATACCGGAAGTCATCAGCAAATACGCTGTTCATCACTAAGCAGGGCGAACAAACAACTTCCACAAATACCAAAGGCCACCCATGTATTCAGGTGGCCTTTGGTACTCGCAAAATGCTCAGGAAAGCGTAGTTATTTTCCTTACTGGTTAAAGCCATCCGTACCCATATTTTTTCAGGCCGCGAAAAGTGGCATCGTTGATGCTGGAATTATTCCGGCCTGTTCGGCCCGCTGCATCAGGCACGAAATCGCCCTCACCCCTTCATCCCCCAGATCGGAAGAAAAATCATTCACATAAAGCTTGATATGGGCCGCGCAGACTTCGGCGTTCATCTCCTGGGCATGTTCGCCGATATATTTGGCGGCCTGCTCCGGGTATTTTCTTGCGTACTCAACTCCCGACTGCAGCGCGCGCTCCACAGCGGCAATCGTTTCGACACCCAGCGACCGGCGCGCCACTATCCCCCCCAGCGGGGTCGGCAGCCCGGATTCCTGCTCCCACCACTCACCCAGATCCAGCAGTTTGTGCAGCCCGTAGCCTTGATAGGTAAAGCGCGATTCGTGGATCACCAGACCGGCGTCGGCATTCCCCTTTAATACGGCATCCATAATCTCGTTGAAGGGCATCATGATAAAATTGGTCAGTGACGGATCAAACAGACGCATCAGCAGCAGTGCCGTTGTATAGCGTCCCGGCACGGCGATGGTTTTGTTCTTCAGGTCGGACAGCTCAATCTTGCCGGCGGCCAGCAGCAGCGGTCCGCAGCCGCGCCCGAGTGCGCTTCCCGAACGAAGCAGGGCGTACTCATCACGGATATGACCGAGGGCGTGGTAGGAAACCTTGCTGACATCCAGCTCCCCTTCGATAGCCAGCCGGTTGAGTGTTTCCACATCCTCCAGCTGCTCCTTGTAAGAGAGTCCGGCTGTATCAACCAGGTTGTGGACCAGCGGGTAAAACATGAAGGTGTCGTTGGGACAGGGGGAAAAGCCAAGGGTTAATGGGGTTTTCATGTTTGCTCCTAACCCGGACGGACCGGATAAAATCAAAAAGCGCTACCAGCAATAAATGATTTGATTGGAGTTTTAAAGAAAAAAACAGGCCATTACCACACAGTTGCGTCGGCCCGGTTTTTGTCTTCCTCCCAATCCCGCCACTCCACCTGGTGCTTGATCAGGTAATGATCGACAGCCTGACCAATAGTGGGATAAAAATTTTCCATCCCCAGCCTGGCAAACAGCCCATAACGCTTGAGATGATCCTTGACCGGCCCCTTCATCTGCGCAAAACAGAGCTCGATCCCGGCTTTATGTAGTTCCTCGACAAGTTCGGCCAGCACATCGGCAGCGGTGATATCCACATCTGTGACCGGTTCGGCGGCAACCACGATCCACCTGGTTGCAGTCGGCGCAGATGATACTGCCCGAAGTGCCTGCTCCCGAAAGAACTCCGCATTGGCGAAGAATAGCGGCGCGTCCCAGCGAAACAGCACCAGCCCCGGAATCCGCCTGGCTTCCGGGTGGCGGGTGATATCGTGATACCCCTTCATTCCGTCAACCCGTCCCAGAACGGCGCAGTATGGCCGCCAGGCACGCCAGATAAATACGCACAGCGCCAGTCCGACAGCTATGAAAATCCCCTGGATCACCCCCAGCGTGGCAACCCCCAGAAAACAGATCATCGACAGATAGAATTCACCGCGTCGATGGTAGTACAAGCGCCTGACGGTGGAAATTTCGACTATGGAACTACAGGCTGATATGACCACCGCCCCCAGAGCCGCCGTCGGGAGATGTATCATCAGGCGTGGCGCAAAGATCAGCAGCAGAGCGATGCAGAGCGCTCCGACAACACCGGTCATCTGCGTCTTGGAACCGGCCGATTCGGCCACCGGAGTTCGTGAAGCGCTGCTGCTGACCGAAAAACCATGGAAGAAGCCGGAAGCCAGATTGGCAATCCCGAGAGCGACCAACTCCTGGTTGTCGTCCACATAATAACTGCCACGCAATGCATAAATTCTGGACAACACACTCATATCCGTAATAGAGACCAGCGCAATCGCTACCGCCCCGGCCAGGAGGGTTTTGAATTCTTCGACCGTGACGCTTGGAAAACCGAAGCTGGGCAATCCCTGCGGCAACGCCCCGACAGTCTGTATCTGCGCCTGCGCCGACAGATCAAACAGCCAGACCGCCAGCGTAGCCCCGACCACAGCAAACAGGACACCGGGCAAGCGCGGCGCCCAGCGTTTTGTTCCGAAAATGACCGCCAGACAAGACAGCCCGATAGCGCAGGCTGTCCAGTTGACGCGACCGTTCAGTACGCCATGTGCAAGCTTGATTGATGACTGGAGAAAACTGCTGCTCTCCACCGAAAAGCCGAATACCTTCGGCAGCTGGCCGATCAGCAGGGTCAGTGCGATGCCGTTCATATAGCCGTGACGGATCGGTTTTGAAAGCAGGTCGGTCACAAACCCGAATCTGGCCAGACCGGCCATAACACACAATATCCCGCTAATGACCGCCAGCATTGCCGCCAGGGCAGCGGCATGCTGCGGATCACCGGCAGCCAGCGGCAGAACCGTGGCGGCAATCAGGGCGGTCAGCGCCGAATCCGGACCAAGCACCAGAATACGGCTCGGTCCGAAAATGGCGTATGCCAAAAGCGGGATAATGGTGGCATACAGACCGTAAATGGCGGACAGTCCTGCCGCCTCGGCGTAACCCATCCCGACCGGGGCCAGCAGCGCCGTCAATGCCAAACCGGCCGCAAGATCTTTGGAAAACAGGGCGCGGTCATAGCGGGACAACAGATCCAGACCGGGCATCCAACGGCGCAAGCCGCGTGACCGGAAGTGACGGATTATCGTGGCTGCCGATTCGGAATTCATCAGAAAGGATACCTCTTGCAATACAATCCGGGCCTTTAATGTGTTTCGCAGATTGTATCATCTCGCAGAGCCGCTCACAATCGAACAGTCACAGCGCCGGAAAAGAAAATCTGTTCTCCAACCCTTGACACTTCACGATTCGTTATTATCTTTTGCTTAGTAAACACTCACGCAGAAAGGAGGTAATCAACATGGCAAGCTGGGATGTATTGAGAGAACTGGACAACTTGAGAAGGGAGATAGATCAGGCTTTTCGCGGTGGCTACAGTCGTTCGCTGGGGGGGTCTTTTCTGACTCCGGCGACTGCGCGGCGTTTTCCTCTGGTGAACATCTCCGAAGACGACGGCAACGTGTATCTGGAAGCATTGATACCGGGAGTTGATCCGGCCGCAATCGATCTGACGGCAATGAGGAACACGATCACCATCGGCGGCGAGCGGAAGCCGTTTGCCGAGCAGAAGGGGCAGATCGTACACCGTGCCGAACTCGGTTCCGGCACATTCTCCAGAACCGTGGAACTGCCGGTCGATATCGATCCCAACAAGGTCAGCGCCCAAAGCAGGGACGGCATTATGCTGGTGACACTTGGCAAGGCTGAACACGCCAAGCCCAAAAAAATTGAAATCAAACTCTCCTGATCCGGAGTCAGATGCTACAGCTCGAATAATCATGAAAGGAGATGTCTATCATGACAGCAAACAGCATTACAGAAAACAGCGAAGAAAAAAATCTGCAGTCCCGTGAAGAAACCAGGGCCAGCGAACGCTATATCAAACCGGCGGTGAATATTATCGAAACAGAAGATGGATTGACTCTGATTGCCGACATCCCCGGTTCTGCCAGGGATGGGCTCGATGTCAACGTGGAAAAAGGGATTCTGACCATAAACGCAATGGTCTCGCACTCGACTCCCGGGCGGCCGGTTTATTCAGAGTTTGAATTGGCTCCGTACTATCGCCAGTTTTCCATATCGGAAGTTCTGGATCAGGAGAAGGCGACGGCGGACCTCTCCAACGGGCTCCTGACCCTGAAGGTGCCGAAAGCGGAAGCTGCCAAACCGCGCAAGATTGAAGTGAAGGTGGCTTGAGGCGGAGTTGTAACGAATGGATATGGAGGGTTAGAACAGAAGGGAGCCGCGCTGCGCGGCTCCCTTTTTACTTTTCCAGAACAAACGTGACCGGCCCGTCGTTGACCAGCGCCACCTGCATGTCGGCCTGGAAAATGCCGGTCTCAACCGGCAGACCGAGGCGCCTGGCTGAATCAACAAAATATTCATAGAGCCGCTTCCCTTCCTCGGGTGGCGCGGCGGTGTCAAAAGAAGGACGCTTGCCCTTGGCGCAATTACCGGCCAGAGTGAATTGGGAAACCACCAGCAGCGCCCCGCCAATGTCCCGCACGGACAGATTCATCTTGCCGTCGTCGTCGCCAAAGATCCGCAGCCCGGCGATCTTTTCCACCAGCCAGTCGGCCGCCGCTTCGCCGTCACCTTTTTCCACTCCCAGCAAAATCATGATACCCTGCCTGATCTGACCGACGACTCGCCCCTCGACAGTCACACTGGCCGATGTCACCCTCTGTATTACTGCCTTCATTACATTTTTCCTTTGTTTGTCAGCAGAGGAAGTCAACTGCGACGACGAACTGCGTTACTTTCCGAAACACCACATCAAACCCTGACCAACTCATATTTCCTGCTCCCCAGACCGATCTTCTCGCCATGTTCCAGCTGCACTTCCCACGGTATTTCCGGCCAGACGCCGCGGAACTTGTCGCCGCCCGGTTCGTGGCCGCTCTGCAGCGCCGACCCTTCGTTGCCTCGGGCTCCGTTGACCAGATCGGCGCAGGCCTGGTCGATCGCCACCGGATCGGTCGAGACGCAGATGCCGATGTCGTTGACAATCGGCGCGTCGGAATGCCCGTAGCAGTCACAGGCCGGAGAAACCTGGGTGATGAAGTTGATGTAGATCGCCTTGCCGCTCTTGCCGGTCAGCGATCCAAGGGCATATTCGGCCATCTTGCGCATGACCAGATCGGCCGCCTCGTTCCACTGGATGTTGATGGCCTTGACCGGACAAACCGTGATGCAGCGCGAGCAGCCGGTGCATTTTTGCGGATCGATAACCGCATTGCCGCTGGTGATGACAATCGCATCGTGAGCGCAGGAACGGGGACAGATGCCGCAACCGGTGCAGTTGTTGGCCGCCACGACCGGCGCTACCGTGGAATGCTGGATCATTTTTCCCTTGCGGCTGGCGCACCCCATCCCCAGATTTTTGATGACACCGCCAAAGCCGGTCAGCTCGTGGCATTTGAAATGGGTCATCGCCACCAGCGAGTCGGCTTCAACAATCTCGGTGCCGATATAGGTTCTGTCCAGCAGTTCACCTTCAATAGCGACTTCGGTTTCTGTCACTCCCCGCAGCCCGTCGCTGATGATCAGCGGCGCTCCGACGCAGGCGTAGCCGAAACCGTTCTCGATTGCACAGGTCAGGGCTGAAATCGCCTCCTTGCGCTGGCCGGGATACAGTGTGGTCGAGTCGGTCAGAAAAGGCATCGCCCCCAGTTTCTTGATCTCCTCTACAATTTTTCTGGCAAAGACCGGCCGCAGATAGGTGTGGTTACCCTTCTCACCAAAATGAATCTTGACGGCGGTCAGATCACCCTCCGAAACCTGCTGCGCCAACCCGGCCAGCATCAGCAGCTTGGCTATTTTGTCAAACAGATTTTCCTTGCTGTTGGCCCGCATATCACTGAAATAAACCTTGCTCATTTTCTCCCCTTTCAATAAAAACGGCTGCAATGACTTAAGAGCAGCCGCATCAGAATAAATATCCCCACCATCGCAATGACGATCGCCAGCTTGCCAGCCACTTCGATTGGAATTATCGATTGATCAGACATGCGCTATCTGCCCAGCACTTCCCAAACCAGATAACCAAGGACGGTTGCCACGCCACCCGCCAGCGCGATCAGCGAAGTCGCTACCCGGCCGTTGCTCCAGGCGGCAGGCAGCTGGCCGAGCCAGAGCGTGAGGCGCGCCAAACCGTCCAGCGTGCCGTCGATACCCGACCCATCGACCTTTTTCCAGAAAAAACCGGACAGCCAGACAAATGGGCGGATCACGATCAGGCGATACAGATCGTCCAGCATCCATCCCGACAGAAGAAATCGAATGTGGAAAGGCGCCTGACCGCTCTCGGTTGCCAATGATTGCGCCCGCCGCTGCCCGGTATAGCGTGACCAGGCCAATCCCAGCCCCAACAGACAGGCTGTGGCGGCCATGATCTGCAGAATGATCTCGTTGCTGTGCGAGACGTGGCCGGTCGCGGCATATCCGGGGATGAGAGCCAGAAAGCCGGACAGCAGGCCATGCTCCGCCAGATAGGGGGGCAGGTTGAGAGCGCCGCCCAGCAGACCAAGCAGCGCCAGCGGAATCAGAGTCACAGTCATGACGGTCGGCAACGGTGAAGCAGCATCATGTTGGGATTCCCCATGAAACACGACGAAAAGCATGCGGAAGGTGTAAAAGGATGTCATCAGCGCCGTCAGCAGACCAAGGCCAAACAAGGTGCCGTAGAGCGGGCCGCCCTGCTCGAAGACCGCCGCCAGGATGGCATCCTTGCTGAAAAAACCGCCGCTCCCCGGAAAGCCGGACAGACAGAGCGCACCAGCCAAAAACGGCCAGTAGACGGCCGGCAGCTGACGTTTCAGCCCCCCCATGCGGAAGATGTTCTGCTGATGATGAAGGGCGGTAATGACGCAGCCGGCCCCCAAAAACAGCAGCGCTTTGAAGAAAGCGTGGGTCAGCAGATGAAAAGTTGAAGCGGTCAGCGCACCGGCCCCGACTCCCAGCACCATGTAGCCGATCTGGCTGATGGTCGAGTAGGCCAGAATCCGTTTCAGGTCACTCTGGACGCAGGCACTGGCGGCGGCATAAAAGGCGGTCACTCCTCCGGTGATGGCGATGGCGGCCAGTGTTACCGGCGATGTTCCGATCAGCGGGAACATGCGCGCCAGCAGGTAGACTCCGGCCGTGACCATCGTGGCGGCATGGATCTGGGCCGACACCGGCGTGGGTCCGGCCATGGCGTCCGGCAGCCAGACCGAAAGCGGAAGCTGGGCCGACTTGCCGGTCGCGCCGATCAGCAGCAGAATCCCCAGCGCAGTAATGATTCCGGCCGGCATCAGGAACCCCATCCCGTTCAGCTCGATGATCGAGACGGTTCCGAACAGCTGGAACAGCCAGACCATGGCAATCCCGAAGGCCGTATCGCCGATGCGGGTGACGATGAAGGCCTTGCGGCCGGCGGTGGCGTTAGCCGGTTCTGTGTACCAGAATCCGATCAGGGCATAGGAGCAGAAACCAACCCCCTCCCACCCCAGGTAGAGCAGCGGCAGATTCTCGGCCAGGACCAGGGTCAACATGGCGAAGACAAAGATATTCAGCAGTGCAAAGTAGCGGGCAAACGAAGGGTCACCTTTCATGTAACCGACCGAGTAGAGGTGGATCAGACCGCAGACAAAGGTGATCATCAGGGTCAGCGACAGGGAGAGTTGATCAAGATAGAGCGCAATCGGGGCTTTGAAATCGAAGGAGGAAAGCCAGGAACCGTACTCCACTTTGACCGGTACGCTGAATTGGAGCGCGGCCATGACGGTGCAGACAAAAGCGCCCCAGATGGCGGCACAGGCAATCGTCTCACCCGCCAAACGGGGAAGCCTGCGACCGATCAGGGCGTTGAAGATACCACCGGAAAGCGGCAACAGAAGTATCAGTGCCAGATATAGCTTCATGGTTGCTTCATCTTTTTAATTCCGTCTCAGTTGGTTTTTTTCCAGTTAAAGGATCGCAGTTGCAGGTTCGGCATGCAGTTTGGATTGATCCCCATCGCCGTCAGCTCGGCCGATGCAGCCGCCATGTCAAGTTCCTCGAGATGCTCCATCACCCGCAGCAGCTGGCCGTAATGCCCGGTGCGGTTAAGCAGGGCAGAGGCGACCTCTTCGTTCAGGTTGAGGTTTGCGATCATCTCTTCGATGGAGATATCGTAGATATTTCCCATCAGGGAGAGGATGCCCGCCATGAAAGCCCGCTCCGGTGATTCCTCGTCATACTGCAACTGGGGGTGGACAAACGCCAGCTGCTCCATAAATCCGGCCCGGGCGGCAGCCATATCAACCAGGGGATGATCAAAACCGTCATCGCCATCGGCGGCAAACAGCGCCAGCTGTATCCAGCGCTTGATCTGCACTCTGCCGGTCATTGAGATCGCGTGGCGCACTCCCTGGATTTTATGGCGGTTACCAAACGCTACCGAATTGACCAGCATCAGCAGTTTGTAGGTCAACGCCGGGCTTCCGCGGAACGCGAGTTCAATATTCACGATGCTGGCGTCTTCCGCCAATAACCGCATCAGCTTCAGCAACGTTGTCGCATCATCATTCATTTTCTTTTTCTGGATGATGTCGGGCCGGGCAAAGTAATACCCCTGAAAATAATCAAAACCGAGCTCATGACAGGCTTTGAACAACTCGACAGTTTCAACTTTCTCGGCCAGCAGCTTGCAGTTATACGGCCGCAAAAGCTCCAATATCCCGGGGAGTTCTTCCAGCGGAGTCTGGAACAGGTCGATTTTGATAATATCCACTATTTCGTATATTTCGTTAAAGTCGGGACTGTATTGATGATCATCCAGTGCCAGCAGGAATCCGGCTTCTTTAAGCTCCCGGCAACGCTCGGCCAAACCTGGCAACGGCTTGATGGATTCCAGCAGCTCTATGACAATATGTTCTTGCGGCAGGAGTTCAAGAACTTCGTCCATCAGCATGTCTAATTCAAAATTTATGAATCCTTTGCGCCCACCCAACAACTCGACTATCCCGAACGAGGCAAGAGTGTTTAAAATCACATTGGCCGTGGCCTGGGTGGCGTTCTGTACAATTGCGGCATTGACGTCCGTTGAACGGAAGAGCAGCTCGTAGCCGTAGAGATGCTCGTTTCTGTCCAATATCGGCTGCCTGCCGATGATGCAATTATCGCTCATCAGACAACTCCTGTTTCAGCCACTCATTTCGCCGTAGGCATCCGTATCGACACTTTTGCGTCTGCGATGCAGATACACGACCATCGCCAACGCCAGAGAGACCTCTGCCGATGTCAGGGCCATGATGAAGATCGCAAACAGCTGGCCATCGGCATTGCCCCAATGGGCCGAACCACCCACAAAGACCAGCATGACCGCATTCAGCATGACTTCGATGCAGACCAGCATCATGATCAGGTTGGCGCGCCAGGCCAGCAGCCCACCCATCCCGATAAAAAACAGCAACCCGGCCAGGGCCAGGATATGTTCGAGCGGGACGATCATGAACCCTCACCCGACCTTTGGCCACCCTCTCCCCGAGGGAGAGGGGCTGGGGACGAAGGAGACTGTTTCCCAAGGTAGAGCGCGCCGACCAGAGCAAACAGCAGTTGCAACGAAACCAGCTCCACCGCCAGGCCATGTTCCTGAAACAGCCGCAACGCCACGTCGCGGATCGGCAGGGAGGCCGGATAAGTTGTCGCCGCTGAGTGACGCGAAATAATCACCGTGGCCAGAGAAGCGATGCTGATCGTTGACAAGAGCGCCGCCGGAAGCCACTCGCGCCAACCGGGAGCCAACCCTTTATCGGGATGCCCCAGATCCAGCATCATGATCACGAACAGAAACAACACCATGATCGCGCCGGCATACAGAATCACCTCGAAGGCCGCCACCAGCGGCGCCATCAGCAGGTAGAAGATGACCGCCATGCTGAACAGCGAAGTCACCAGATACAGTATCGCATGCACCGGATGCTTTTCGGTGATGGCCAGGAGTGTGGCTATAACCGCCGTGGCGGCCAGTATGTAAAAGATTGATTGTTCAATCATGGCATAAGTGTCCGGACATCCACCGGCGGAGTTTCCTCCAACCCCGCTCCGCGCGGCTGGGTTACGGCTATCCCGGCATGCTTGTAGAAATTGTAGCTGTCATCCTTGCCGCAGCCATCTATCAGCAGATCTTCCTTCTCATAGAGCAGATCCATGATGTCCCGTTTGCAGATTTCGTAATCGGGGGTCATCTGGATCGCCATGGTCGGGCAGGCCTCGGCGCACAGGCCGCAGAAGATGCAGCGCGAAAAGTTGATCCGGAACCAGGCGGCGTAGCGGCGGCCATCGTCACGTTCTGCTGACTGCATCGAGATGCAGTCCACCGGACAGGCGGCCGAACAGAGGTAGCAGGCCACGCAGCGTTCGTCCCCGTCCGGATCGCGAGTCAGGACGATTCTGGCCCGAAAACGGGGATACGGTATCCGTTTTTCCTCCGGATATTGGATCGTAACCGGTTTGCGCAGCATATGGCTGAGCGTCACGCGGAATCCGCCCAATATGGCTTTGGTATCAGAAAATATACTCATAAAATAAAACGCGGATTTCACGGTTGTCGCTCATCTGACGGATTTACTGAATGTTTTCCGGTATCCGTCAGAATTCGCCCGATCCGTGTCATCCGCGCCCTTGTTCCCTTTCTGCGACTAAAGTATCAAGCGTTACCCTGTTTGGCACGCTCAGCTTTTTTTAGCAGCGCCGCGGCCAGTGGATGTCTGTTGTTCTCGGCGTACAGACTGGCCGTGTTACCGGCGGGAGTTTTGATTGAGGGGCTGGCGCCTCCGTCAAGCAGGGCCTGAATAGTTTTGTTGCAACCGTAGATGGCAGCAAACATTAGGGGTGTATGCCCCTCACGATCAACAGCATCAGTGTCGGCCCCCTTTTCAATCAGCATTCTGGCAATTTCGGTGTGCCCATTGGCCGCAGCGTAGTGAAGGGCGGTTTTGCCTTTTTCGCTGCTGGCGGTGATATCGGCTCCGCGATGCAGCAGGTCGTGGACAAAATCCTTAAGACCCTCTTTGGACGCATTGATCAACGGGGTGTGGCCATGACGGTTCTTCGCATTCACGCTTTCCATGTTTAAATCCTCCCTTATTGGGTTACATGATCGGACAGCACTGTCCGTGGATTAGCGGGTCAAAACCAGCCACCAGCCTGTGCCCAGTATGTTGATCAGAGCCAGTGGCGTCAATATTTTCCACCCCAGATGCATAAGCTGGTCATAGCGCAACCGGGGCAGTGTGCCGCGCATCCAGATAAAGAAAAAGGCAAAAGCCAGGGTTTTGACCGAAAACCAGATCACCGGCGGCAGCAGCGGCCCATGCCATCCCCCCAGAAAGAAAGTGGTCGCCAACCCTCCCAGCACGATGATGTTGATATATTCGCCGACAAAGAACAGGCCGAAGCGCATGCCGGAGTATTCGCTATGAAAACCGGCCACCAGCTCCCCTTCCGCCTCCGGCAGATCGAAGGGAATCCGCTTGCATTCGGCGGTGATGCTGATCAGAAAAATTATGAACGCCAATGGCTGATAGAAGATAAACGGCACGGTGGATTGTGCATTGACAATATCGGTCAGGCTGAAGGAGCGGGCCAGCATGACGATCGGCACCAGCGACAATCCCATGGAAAGTTCGTAGGAGATCAGCTGTGCCAGACCGCGGATGCCGCCCAGCAGGGAATATTTTGAGTTGGAGGCCCAGCCGCCGATGGCGACTCCGTAGACGGCGATGGAGGAGAGTGCCAGGAAGAACAGCAACCCCACATTCAGGTCGGATATCACCAGCGGCAGTTCGCGACCGCCTATCTTCAGCGGTGCGCCGAATGGAATCACGGCAAAGATCATGATGGCAGGGATGGCAGCCATGGCAGGGGCCAGGTAGAACAGCCATTTGTCGGCTGCGGCCGGCAGGAAGTCTTCTTTTGTGAGGAGCTTGATCAGGTCGGCCAGCGGCTGCAGCAAACCAAAGGGGCCGACACGGTTTGGCCCTTTGCGGTCCTGGACCCAGGCCAGAATCTTCCGCTCGGCAAACACCAGGTAGGCGGCCAGGGTCAGGATGACGAAAAACACCAGCCCCAGCTTGGCTGCGAACAGCAGTATGTCGAGAGAGAATGCCGTCATTTCCACCTTCAGTTAAGCTGCGGGAGGGATACCGGCTGACCATATCCGTATACCACAAAAGCGTGTCAAACGCTACCGGCTAAAAAGATTATGTTGCAAAGAGTTAAGGAACTATTACGGATGGAACCGGAGGTTTACAAAGAATATTCCAGAAAAGGATTTGAGGCTATTTTATCAACTGATTCATCTCGAAAATCGGCAGCAACACCGCCAGCACGACGATCCCGACCGCCACACCCATTGCCAGCACCAAAAGCGGCTCCATCAATGCCATCAGGCGCTGCAGACGGGAGCTGAACTCCCGTTCGTAGGCGACGCCGGCTTTGACCAGCATCTCCTCCAGATTGCCCCCCTTTTCGCCGACACCGGCCAGATGCACCAGCAGGGGCGGGAAAAGCGGACTTTTCTTCAGGCTGCCGGACAGGCTACCCCCCTGGGCGACCTCTTCCATCACCTGGCGCAGGAAAGAACGGTAGACCCGGTTGACCAGCACCTCTCCGGTGATTTCCAGAGCGCGCATGATCGGCACACCGCTGGAAAGCAGCAGGCCCAGCACGCGGGCAAACCGGGACAGAATCAGGCGCTGCAGCATGCCGCCCGCCACCGGGATTTTCAGCAGCAGGGAGTCGCGTTTCAGGCGCAGGTCGTCGCGCAGCATGGCTTTACGGTAAAGGGGAATTGAGGCGATTATCAGTCCGGCCGGAATCCACCACCAGCCGCGCAGAAAATGACTGACCTTGATCAGCATGATTGTAATCAGCGGCAGGGCCGCTTTGCTGTCTTCGAAGATAACAACGATCTTGGGAATTACAACCGTCAGCAGGAAGATCATTACCCCCCCGCCCACCAGCACCATCAGGATCGGATAGGCCATGGCGGAGGTTACTTTACTGCGCACCTGTTCCTGCTCTTCCAGAAAATCGGCCAGCCTTTCCAGCACCGCATCCAGTGCTCCGCCAGCCTCACCGGCCGCCACCATGCTGACATAGCTTTCGCCAAAGATGGCAGGTTCTGCCGCCAGCGCCCTCGACAATGAGGCGCCTTCGGCAATTCGCTCCTTTGCCCGCACCAAAGCCTTGCGGAGCGGCCCGTTCTCCTCCTGGTCGCAAAGCGAACCCATCGCTTCAAAGAGCGGGACGGAAGAAACCGTCAAGGTAGCCAGACGGCGGGTAAAAAGCGACAGATCGGCGGCGGAAACTGCCCGGCCGAACGAAAAACTCCTGGCGCTGTCTTTTGCACCACCTTCTTCCAGCACTTCACGCGCCAACAGCCCATTTCCCTTCAGCTGCTGCATCGCCTGGCGCTCGGAATCGGCCTCGATACTGCCGGAAACCGCAGAGCCGGCGGCATTGTATGCCTTATAACGGAACGTCGGCATAATCGTCCTGGGTTACACGCAAGACCTCTTCGATGGTGGTAATCCCGGCGGCCGCCCGGGCCAGACCGTCATCACGCAAGGTTTTCATGCCGCGGGAAATGGCGTATTCCTTGATCTCGCCGGAATGGCTGCGCCTGATGATCATCGAACAGAGTTCCTGGTCGATCGGGAGGATTTCGTAGATGGCGGTCCGCCCCATGGTGCCCAGACCGAAGCATTTGTCGCAGCCGCGCCCACGGTAAAGCTTCTCCGGCAGCGTCACTCCGGCATATTCCTCGACCGGACGGTACTCTTCGCGGCAATGAGGGCAGATCACCCGCACCAGACGCTGGGCCACAACGGCGGAGAGTGACGAGGCGATCATGAACGGCTCGATTCCCATATCCACCAGACGGGTCACAGCAGTGGCAGCATCGTTGGTATGCAGGGTGGAAAGGACCAGATGTCCGGTCAAACTGGCCTGGATCGCAATTTCAGCCGTCTCGGCGTCGCGGATTTCGCCGACCATGATGATGTCAGGATCCTGGCGCAGGATCGAGCGCAGACCGCTGGCAAAGGTCAGGTCGATCTTGGGGTTGACCTGAATCTGGCCGATGCCCCTGATCTGGTATTCGATCGGATCTTCAATCGTGATGATATTCTTCTCGCTGGAGTTGACCCGGTTCAGGGCGGCGTAGAGCGTGGTGGATTTACCGCTGCCGGTTGGACCGGTCACCAGAACGATTCCGCTGGTGCGGGTCAGCATCCGTTCCAGAGTACGAACGCCGATTTCGCTCAGACCGATATCGGCCAGCGACAGAATGCCTTTCTTCTTGTCCAGCAGTCGCAAAACAGCCCGTTCCCCGTAGAAGGTCGGAATGATCGAAACGCGGATATCCACGTCGCGACCGGCCACGATGACGCGGATGCGCCCATCCTGCGGCAAACGTTTTTCGGCGATATTGAGCCCAGCCATGATCTTGATACGCGATACCAGGGCGTCCTGGATGATCTTGGGTGGGGAGAGTTTTTCATAGAGGATGCCGTCAATCCGGAATCGCACCAGCAGGTCACGCTCATACGGCTCGATGTGGACGTCGCTGACCCGCTCTTTGACCGCCTCGGAAAGGATCGAGTTCAGCAGCCGGATGACCGGGGCTTCGTCGGTCAGGTCCAGCAGGTCCTGCGGTTGCCCCAGTTCGGTGGCGATGGTGGAAAGATCGACCCCTTCCAGTTCCTGCAGCACTTCGCGGGATGTTCCTGAAACACCGGCATAGACATGATTTATCAGATCGGCAAGAACCATGTGCGGCACCAGCACCGCTTCCATCGGCTTGCCGAACAGCATGCGCAACTCATCCAGCAGCAGGATTCCGCTGGCCCCCGAGACAGCGACCCGGATAGCGCCATCCCGCTCACTCAGCGGCAGGATCGAATTGCTGCGGGCGAAGGTCAGCGGCACACGGCTCAACAGCCCCGAGTCGATCTCTTCATGGCGTATATCAGCCTGGAAAGTTATTCCAAGTTTGAGGGCAATAGACTCCAGCTCTTCCTGAGTTGAAACGGCGCTCATTTGCCGGAAATCTCTTTCTGGACGTCAACCGGCTCCACTTTTTTGGCAGACTCGCCGAATTTCAGACGCTGATCAGCGGAAACCGAGGTCAGATCCTCGGCATCCTTGACAATGCGGGGTGTCAGCAGAATCATCAGGTTCGTCTTCCTGCGGGTTTTGGTTTTGGTTTTAAACAGCCAGCCAAGTCCCGGAATATCCCCGAAGAATGGCACTTTCTGGATATTTTCATCCTCGGTGTCCTGAATCAGCCCGCCGATAACAACCGTCTCCTTGTCCTTGACAATAATGCTGGTCTTGGTCGATCGCTTGGTCGTTACCAGATCGATGGCCTGCCCCTTGTCATTTTTGACCGCCGAAATTTCCTGATTGATATCCATGCGGATATAGTCCCCTTCGCTGATCTGGGGCTTGATCTTGAGGTTGATGCCGATGTCCTTGCGCTCCACCGATGTTGTCGTGCCGATTGTGCTCTGGGTGGCCGAGCCCTGGAACGGGACGTTTTCGCCGACATTGATTTCAGCCTCTTTATTGTCGGAAGTAAGAATGTTGGGGGTGGAAAGGATATTGACCAGGCCGTTTTTATCGAGCGCCTGCAGCAGAGCAACGCCGGTGACAGGACGGGTGGTATCTTTCAGCTTGTCGCCCACCAGAGCGGTAATTGCCGAGTTGGAAAGGACTGAGTTAAAGGTGCCGAAGGGGTCGTACATCCCGCCACCCTGCAGATATTTGCCGAGCGCGCCGGCTGCCACAGCGCCGGCCTGGACTCCCAAAGCCCTTGATTTATCAAGTGAAACCTCTGCAATCACGACCTGCACAAAAACCTGCTTGCTGCGGCGGTCCAGTTTTTTGATAACCTGGGAAAGGTTGCTGTAGTCGTTGGGAGAAGCCATGATCACCAGGGAGTTGGAGGTTTTGTCCGCCGTGATCGTGACCTTGCCGCTGTCCAGTGGCGAAGCCTGCGAGGCGGCTGCACCCGGCTGAGCGGCAGCCTGGGCGGTCATCCCCTTCACGACTCCATCCAGCACCTTGGCCATCTCGGTCGCGTCGGTGTTTTCCAGGTAATAGACATTGACCTTGCTGCTGGCCTCGGGTGAGGCGACATCCAGCTTGGCCACCAGTTCGCGGACCGCATTTTTTGTTTTGTCACTGCCGAACACCAGCAGGGCGTTCAGACGCTGGTCAGCCAGCACACTTCCGGCGCCAGTCCCGGCCGCAGCAGCGGCGGCGGCAGCCGGACCGGCCGGTTTGCTTTCGGAGCCGGTCAGCCATTGGCGAATGGTTGTGGCAACGCTCTCGGCCGAGGCGTTTTTCAAATAGATGATTTCAAGTCCTTCGCGAGTACGCTCCGAGTCAATGGTTTGCAGAATTTCGTGCAGCTTGCGGATATTGAGCGACGAGTCCACCATCAGAATCAGGTTGCCGGGGCCAAAAGCCGAGATGTGGCCATCTTTGGATATCATCGGCTGCAGGAAAACCAACGCTTCCTGGGCCGAAATATTTTCCAGCTTGGTTACCTGAGCGACATAACTTTCGTTGACCGGCAGCGTTTCACCTTCGGGAAACAGTTTGAAACCGGATTGCCGGGCACTGGCGGAAGGAACGATCTTGGCGACCTTGCCGCTCTGCACGACCGTAAAACCTTTCAGCTCCAGCACCGAGACGAAAACGTTGTAAGCCTCTTCATTCGAGAGTTTTGCTGGAGAATAAACCGAAATTTTTCCCTTGACCCGATCATCGAGAATAAAGTTTTTACCGGTCAGGTCGCTGATGAATTTCACCATTGTGGAGATATCCACCTCGTTGAAATTCAGCACGACACCCTTGCCGGCCGCCAAGGCGGGAGACGAGCAGAACATTCCCATCAGAACCAATGTGCAAAGTGTGTGTATTAAATATCGCTTCAAGTCTGCCTCCAGATTGTCCCTCTTCCAGGCTCTCCATGACAGCGGATGGAGCCAGGCAGGGCGGGCGTTACCTTATGTCGTAATTGAAAGTCACCGGCTGGCCATCCCTGATCAGGTCCAGCTTGAGGCGATTTTGCCCCTTGAGGGAAATGAATGATTGGAGCGCCTTGTCAGGAGAATCCATCGGAAAGTCATTCAGGCGCAGCAATACGTCACCATTTTTTATACCGATCATTGAAAAGACGCCGTTCGGCTTGACCTCCGAGGCGCGGAACCCCTCCACCTTGCCATCCTTCTGACTGGGAAGCAGCCGCGCATCGGACATGGCCTGGGCCGGGTTATCCAGGGCAGCGTTAAGGGCCCTCTGGTCGATGATATAACTCCCCGCCCCCTGATGCGCGACGGCGGTTGAAACAGCGGCGGCAGCCTGCGGAACCGGTGTCGCGGAGATGGAGGGGGGAGGCGCCATTGGCGTCAACAGCTCGACCTTTTTGTTATTGATTACGATAAAGGCCTTTTCCCTGCCCACATCTACCAGCCGCCCGGCATCAAAAACCATATCTCCCAGACGGAATACCCGCTCTTCCTGCTTTGTCATATGCCGCACCAGCGCAAATGTTTCCCGGAAAGAACCGACCGCCGTACCCAGCAGCATCAGTTCAGCCGGAGCAGTAACCGGAGCGGCCTGCGCCGCAGCTGTGGAGTTCACAATCGGAGTCAGCTGCCCCTGGGACATCTTGCCGAACAGGCCGTTGGTCAAGATCGGGGCATAGTAGGAGAGATCTTCAGTGCGGGGCGCAGTCGGCGCGGGAACGACAGACTCTTTTCCCGCTTTGCCGAAGAAAGAACTGCCCAGACGCGCCGAAAGCCGCTCGGAAGTAATTCCGGCGGCCAGCGCGATGATCAGAATGCCGAGCAGGCAATTTATGATGTTCAGAATTCGTGGCATGGCACCCGCGGCTAAATATTAATTTCCCCGCTGAAGACTTCAACAGCCGGGCCGGTCATGTAGATATTGCCATCCTCGGCCCATTCCATTTCCAGGTCGCCACCGGAAAGGTGGTTGAGGATCTTCTTTTCGGTCAGTCCGTTCAGGACGCAGGCGGCGGTTACTGCGCTGGAACCGGTACCGCAGGCCAGTGTTTCACCGGCGCCGCGTTCCCAGGTACGCTGGCGGATTTCAGTGCGGGAAATGATCTGGATAAATTCAACGTTAGTGCGGCGCGGGAACAGCTCGTTGTTTTCAATCAGCGGGCCGTAGGTGGCAACCGGGAAATTCTCGACGTCTTCGACAAAAATAACACAGTGCGGGTTGCCCATCGAAGCACAGGTGATTTTGAACGTTTTATCCAGAACGGTCAGTTCCTCGGCAATCACCTTCGCTTCAGGAGCGCCGGTCATCGGGATCTCGCCCCTGGTCAGGCGCGGCGGCCCCATGTTGACGCGTACTTTCTCAATCTTGCCATCAGCACCGGCAAAGAGTTGCAGCGTCAGGATACCGGCGCCCGTTTCGGCGGTAATTTCGGTCTTTGAAACAATCCCGTGGTCAAAGGCGTACTTGGCAACGCAGCGGATGCCGTTGCCGCACATTTCGGACTCGGAACCATCGGAGTTGAACATCCGCATCTGTACATCAGCCACTTTAGACGGCATGATCAGGATCAATCCGTCCGAGCCGATGCCGAAGTTGCGATTTGAAACCTGTATGGCGGTCTGCCTGGGGTCAACAACCGTCTCTTCAAAACAATTCACATAAACATAATCGTTTCCGGCACCCTGCATTTTGGTAAATTTCATCGCGTAGCTTCCCCTTGTTGGTTAAAATTGACTCTGCAACATAGCAAAATCAGCCCATATCAACAAGTAGTTTAATCGCGTAATTGCTAACGGAACAGCGTAATTGCCAACCATGTCAGTAGTGACTATACTTACTAATCACATCAATCAAATTTGACTGGATAACAACAACCATGAACTGGCTCTCCCACATCGGCAAGCAGGCTTCGCGTCTGGCGTCACTGGAACTGTTCCGTTATATCGGTCCCGGGTTCTTCGTCACGGTCGGCTTTATCGATCCTGGCAACTGGGTCACCAATGTGGCGGCCGGCTCGCAGTTCGGCTACAAACTGCTCTGGGTGGTGACGTTGTCAACGATCATCCTGATCGTGGTGCAGCATAACGCCGCCCACCTCGGCATAGTCACCGGCCTGTGCCTTTCCGAAGCCGCTTCCAAATTTTTCAAACCGTGGCTGAGATTTCTGATGCTGGGAAGCGCCATGCTGGCCTGCGTCTCGACGGCCCTGGCGGAACTATTGGGGGCCGCCATCGGCCTGAATATGCTGACCGGGCTGCCACTGCTGGCGGGTTCTGTTCTTTCGGCAATCTTCTCGGGCTGGATGCTTTATTCCAAAAACTACCAGCGCCTGGAAAAGTGGATCATGGGGTTTGTCTCACTGATCGGCCTGGCCTTTGTCTTTGAAATCTGGCTGGCCGACGTTTCCTGGACCCAGACCCTGTCCGGCTGGGTAAAGCCGGAGTTCCCGGTCGGGGCGCTGCCGGTCATCATGGGAGTATTGGGAGCGGTTGTCATGCCGCACAACATCTTCCTGCATTCGGAAGTCATCCAGAGCCGCCAATGGAACGCGCAGGGGGATGATGTCATTCAGAAGCAGCTCAAATACGAGTTTCTGGACACCCTGACCGGAATGGGCGTCGGCTGGGCCATAAACAGCGCCATGATCATCATGGCTGCGGCGGTCTTCTTCAAAAACGGAATAGTCGTGACGGAACTACCCCAGGTGACCCTCACACTGGCGCCGATCTTCGGCAAGCTCTCAGCTACGGTATTCGCCCTGGGGCTGCTTTTCGCCGGACTTTCATCGTCCGTCACCGCCGCCATGGCAGGCGGCAGCGTTTTTGCCGGAATATTCGTCGAACCGTTCGACATCAACGATCCCCATTCCCGTGTTGGAGTTACAATCACCCTGGTGGGGGCGCTGACCGTCATCATGCTGCTTTCCAACCCATTCAACGGCATTCTCTGGAGCCAGATCGTCCTTTCGCTGCAGCTGCCGCTGACGATCATACCGCTGATCCTGCTGACCTCATCCAAAAAAGTGATGGGGGGTTACGCCAACAAACGCTCGGGCAGCATCGTGCTCTGGGTTGTGGGATTGGTGGTGATAGGGCTCAACATCGCCCTGCTGGTGGATATGGCAAAATAGCGGCGGGCCGGATCAGGCTTTATTGCAACTGCAGCTGCACGAGCAATTTAATCCCCGTGCCTTGCCGAACGATTCACGACCTTCACGGAAGGCCAGCCATGCGATCAGCAGGGCGCCGATCGCATCCAGACTGCCGAGGCCGGTCAGTTCATAACCTATGCTCGAAATCAGCAGCACCAATGACAGATAAAGACAGGCCCTGGAACAGGCCGCATCGGCCAGGATGGCCTGGGAACCGAGTGCAGTACCGACTCTCGTCTTCTGGCGGATCAGGTACCACATGAACGACATTGAACCGAGTGAGACAGCGATGCCCCACAGGGTGGTTTCCGGCTTGTGCTGCTGATAAAGGTTGATGAGCGCCGTCAGAGCCAGACCGGCTGTCAGCAGGTAGAAGGCCCAGCCGGTAATCTGCAGGGCGCGCACCTCGAACTCATCTCTGCTTTCCCCGGCGTTGCCACTGATTCTGCGCAGCATGTGCCAGATACCTATCGCCGAAATGACCTCGATAAAAGAGTCCATGCCAAAACCGAACAGCGCCAATGTGTCATCGGCTGCGCCCGCCCAGACTGAAACCAACCCCTCGATAATGTTGTAGATGATCGTAAACAGAGCCAGATAGGTGGCGCGGGCGTGAAGCTGTTCTGTTGTCAGCTGTTTCATCTCAAACATGCTATTTCTCCTGTGGATGTCCAGCCTGACGCCAGGCAGACATATGTCCGTCCAGCAGCTCAACTTTCCGGTACCCGAGAGTGCCAAGCAGCCCCTTCGCCATCTGGGCGCGGGGACCGTGTTCGCAAGTCACCACCAGTTCAGTATTTTTGTCGGCGGGGATTCGCGCCAGACGCAGCAGGATTTTCCAGGTCGGGGCGTGGAGCGCGCCCGGAATGTGCCCGCTCCTAAATTCCATGCCGCTCCTGACATCGACCACGACCGGCGGCTGTTTTGACTTGATTCGTTTAAGCAGTTCCCGGGATTGCATCCTAACTCCTTTATTGCCGATGAAGTACGTTCAGCCTTCGGCAGGCATCCAGCGTAATTCCGTCCGCACTCCGGTACAGGTCCAGAAACCGGCGCAGCTCGTTCACAAAAGATTCCGGCTGCTGGCGATAGTTCGGCAGCATGTTGTCTAAAAAATCGTCGTAATCGTGGAACCGGAACAGTGTCCGGAACAGGATTGTTTCTTCCACAATCCACCCTTCCAGGGCGTGCATGGCACGGATGGCCGACTCCCTTTCAGTCCGTTCATCTCCGCTTCCGGCGCCAAAGCGCTCTTTTGACTCGGTGAACGAACCGCCATCGCCCGGTTCGACTACGGCAATCACACCTGATTTACGGAGCAGTTTGGCCGCCGCACGCAAACTGCCGGACATTTCCGCAAGCGGGACATGATGCAGGGAAAGCGTGTAGATAACGAGATCAAAGGATTCGGGTGGCAAGTCCGGGACTCCGGTCGGCGCCTGAATGAACTCGACATTGGCGGCATCAATGCCGGAGCGGGCAAACGCCAGCGCCGCAGCGTCCGGATCGGTTGCCAGCACCCGCTTGGCATGCTTTGCCAGATCCCGCGTTATCCGCCCTTTGCCGCAGCCGATTTCAAGAACTTCCTTGCCGGTGACAACACACTGGGACAGAATTGTGGCGATATACTGATTTGTCGGATCCTGAATCAAAAAAACTCCTCGGCCGGCTTTACCGGATCATTACGGGTCCAGCGGCAATTCTACCGCATGGTTACTACAAATGGGCGTTTATCTCAAACTCCGGCGGATCCATGAGAACTTTTTTCACTGTGCAAAGCTCGGCGGCCTTGACGATCGCATTCCGGTATTTTTCCGGGAATCCGTGGGGCAGGTCGATATCCATGATGATTTTGGCCAGAATTTTTCTTCCATCCTGATCGCTGTCAAACTCCATCCGCTGAGTTATCGCCAAACCTTCGGTGGCAATCTGCCGAAGCTGGCAGAAACTGAGCACGTAAATCCCGGCGCAGGTTCCCAGGGAGGCCAGAAAGTAGTCGTAAGGTGTCGGCGCCGAGCCTGCTCCACCTCCTTCAACCGGCTGATCGGTCTGGATAACGAACCCGCCCATTTCCGCATTAACCTTTTTCCCTCCCGGGAAGGTGATTTTCATTTCCATTCAAGAACTCCTCTCTTGCTGTTTTGTCAGTCAGCTACGGACTTTCTTCAGAAACGGCAACATCTTCGGCTCCCGGGTTGTTGTCGGAAATCGCCAGCGCCTTTTGCCCGGCCAGCGCCCGGGCGACCTTGCAGCGGGCGCTGGAGAGCAGCCGCTGGATCGTTCCGCGCGAAACCCCCATGCAGGCGCCCGCTTCCTCCTGGGTTTTCCCCTCACCATCACACAGGTGCAGGGTCTCCAGTTCATCGTGGGCCAACTGAATGATTTCCAATTCCTTGAGCGGGGTACCGGCCGGTTTGAAAACGGCCGAATACCCAGCCCGATGCGGACAAAGACAGATGCGTGGTTTACGTGGGCGCGGCATGACTAGTGGGAGCAGCCGTGGCTGTGACCATGTCCGCCACAGGTATGGCCAGGCATGTATTCTGGCAAACCGTCTGCCTTGAAGAGTGCAACGTTCTCGGCAATCGTGCCGCTGGTGGCTTTAAAAACCCGCATTCCGGAATTGGTGAGTTTTTGCAGCGCACCGCCGCCAATGCCCCCCACTACGACTGCATCCACCTGATGACCACCCAGACCCGCTACCGGGTTGCAGGCGCCATGTTGATGAATCTGATCACTGTTGTTGATTGATGTAAGCTCGCTGGTGACCATATCCACCACCACAAAGCCGGGCGCTGAACCAAAATGCCCGAACACCTGGCTATCCAGGCCCTGATTTTCTTCAACCGGAAAACATACTTTCATTGTGTACCTCCACCTTTAGTATTGTGCATATACACAAAATAGACATCAACGACTACTGAGTCAATGAATTTGTGCATATACACATAATACCCGGCAGTACTCGGTTTGCTTCCTGCTAAACGTCAAAGCGCCCCTCATCCGTCCCGCCGGGCAGGCTATGGCACAAGCGGTTTGACGCAGAGCAACTGCACCACCGAGGCCAGTCCGGTGTGACCGCGCCCCTCCTTGACATCCCGTACAAGCTTGAGCGAGTGACTGAATTCCAATCCAACAAGTTCACGCTTCAGCTCATCCAGCGCCAGCAGCATATCCGGTACTTTCGGCCCGCCGGTGTCATAATCCATCTGTTCCTTGCTGAAACCCTCCAGCACAAAAACGCCGCCCGGCTTGAGCCCCTGCACAACCGCGCGATGTAGCGGAATACGAATTGCGGAAGGAAGGTGGCAATAGCAGGAAACGATCCCGTCCCACTGCCCCTCTTCAATCCTGAATTCGCCAAGATCGGCAACAGCGGTTGTAATCTTGACGCCCCGTTCCGCCGCCAATTCTGCGGCTTTGCCCAGTCCTACGGCGGAGCCGTCCACCGCCGTAACCTGATAACCGAGCGAGGCCAGATATACGGCATTCCGCCCCTCACCCTCGGCGAGCATCAAGATTTTGCCCTGCGGAAGCTTGTCAACCACGGAGACCAGAAATGCATTGGGGGTCTTGCCGTAGGTATAGCCGGGCTCACTGTAGCGTTCATCCCATTTTGTTGTTTTCAAGCGAGGACTCCCAGTATCGTATATTTTGACAACATACTATTTTTCCAGGGCATAAGGCCAGGTCAGGATACCGCCGTCCATGAAGCGCACCTTGTCGAAACCGGCCGCATTGAGGATTTTCTGAGCTTCATAACCACGCAGGCTGATCTTGCAAAATGCGATGATCTCCTTGTCTTTGGGGAGAGTGTCCAGCTTTTCGCGCAACACGCCGAGCGGCACCAGCTTTGCCCCGGCAATCCGCACTGCGGCGTGTTCAGCCGGGGAGCGGACGTCCAGCAAAATAAAATCGTCCTCGTCATCCATCATCTGTTTGACCTCGGCGGGCGAAATCCCCCTGGCATGGCCGTTAAGCTTGTTTTTCAGGATATCGGCCGCCACGATCAGGTTATCCATTGCGGCCGAAAATGGTGGCGCGTAGGCCAGGTCGAGATGCGAAATCTGATCGGCGGTGGCGCGAAAGCTGATGGCGGTAGCCGCCGCATCGATGCGCTTGTCAGCTGCGCCCGGACCAACCGCCTGAAGTCCGAGAAGGCGCCCGGTTGCTTTGTCAGCCACCAGCTTGAGTGCGATCGGCTTTGCCTCGGGATAAAAGTGGGCCCGGTCCGGAGCGGGTGAAAGTACCGTTTCGACCTGATAGCCAGCCGCACGGGCGGCAACTTCGGTCAAACCGGTTTTTCCGGCGCTGAAATCAAATACCTTGAGGATGGCCGTTCCCAGCACTCCGGCAAAGGTGTCCTCTCCCCCCGCCGCGTTGATTCCGGCCACCCTTCCCTGCTTGTTGGCCGTGCTCCCCAGGGGAGCGTATATTTTTGCGCCGGTGACCAGGTTGGTCGTTTCACAGCAGTCGCCACAGGCATAAATATCCGGGTCTGAGGTGCGCAGGTTACTATCCACGGCAATGGCCCCGGTTTCGCCGATGAACAGGCCGGAAGTGCGGGCCAAACCAACATTTGGCCTTGCGCCAATGGCCAGAACCACCAGGTCGGCTGCAAAAGTGCCGTGATCGGTTATGACACCCTCCACCTGTCCATTGCCGCCAAAGCCAGAAACGCAGCAGGAGGTTACGACCTCCACCCCCTTTTCACGGATATGCTGTTCCAGCATCCTGGCCATTTCCAGATCCAGAACCCCCGGCAGAATCTGCGCCTGCATCTCGACCAGTGTAACATGCATGCCGCGCATGCTAAGCGCTTCTACGGTTTCCAGGCCGATCAGGCCGGCCCCGATCACACAGGCCCGTTTGCCCGAAATCGCCTGCTCTTTCAGGATAATGGCATCTTCAATGCTCTTGACCGTGATAATCCCTGGCAGCTCGCACCCAGCCAGCGGCGGAATGACCGGAAAACTGCCGGTTGCCAGAATCAACTTGTCATATTCGATGAAACTGTTCCCGGCGCCGGCGCTGGTTTTGAGTTCGACCCGCCTGTTCTTCCGATCAATCGCAACCGCTTCGGTTTCGGTAAGAACCTCAACCCCTTTGACCTTCCAGAAAAAGGCGGGATCACGCACAACTCCGACCGGCGTGCTCATCAGCTCCTTCTCGTCACAGACCGTATCTGAAACGAAGTAAGGAATGCCGCAGGCCCCGTAGGAGATGAAACTCCCCCGGTCAATCACCGTAATGGAAGCCTCAGGATTCATCCGTTTTGCTTTTGCGGCCGCCTTGGCTCCGGCGGCATTTGCTCCGATGATGACAATTCGCAGAGTCATGGGGTGAAACTCCTTCGCTTTGGAATGACTGGCAGAACAGGCCAATAAATCACACTTCATGAATTACGTGATTATGCACAAAATACAATTCAATTATATGTATGTCAATATGTTTGCTGGAAAATCCAGATATGCAGCCTTAACGCTCCAAGACTGAAAAAGATGGATAGTGGAATTTGGCTCTGGGATGGGAATCATGGATTCAAACTGCAAATACTGCTGCGCAGGCCTGTATCTGATCAATGCCCGTGCCCGCTGCAAGCGGCGCCCCGCTCACTGTGGCTGAACTCTTTGATCAGCGGACCGCCGTTGCAGGCCGAACAATCGAACTGGATTGTGGTATGGGTGATGTGGAAGTGATGCTGCAGTTCATGTTCAATGCTCTGCATCAGTTGGCTGCGTTGACCGTCATAGCCCGGTTCAATTTCGATGTGGGCCGACAGGGCAAAAATGTGCGAGCAGACCGCCCAGAGGTTGAGATGATGGACATCCGAGACCCCATCCAGCGATCGAATCCGCTCCGCCACCAGTTCGACCGACAAACCGCGCGGGACCCCTTCCATCAGGATATGGACCGCATCCCGCAAGACCCTGAAAGCGCCCACCAGAATCAGTAGACCGATGGCAATCGAGATGACCGGATCGGCCTGATACCAGCCGGTATAATGCATCAGCACGGCGCCGACAATCACTCCGACCGAAGCGGCCGCATCCCCGAGGACATGCAGAAAAGCGCTGCGCACATTCAAATCATCATGGGCGTGGCCATGCAATCCCTTGGCAGCCAGCAGATTGGCAATCAAACCGAGTACCGCGACCACCAGCATCGGAATCGTTTTGACCTCTTCCGGCGAAATCAGCCGCAGACTCCCTTCATACAGAATCCCCAGGGCCATCAGAAAAACGGTCAGGCCGTTAACCAGGGAAGCCAGCACCTCGGCCCGGTGCAGACCGAATGAGTGCTGCTCGCCGGGAGGCTGCGCGGCCAGCTTGATGGCTCCCAGTGACAGCGCCAGGGCGAACAGATCCAGAAAGACGTGCCCCGCATCGGACAACAGCGCCAGGGAGTTGGACCAGATACCGCCGATAATTTCCGCCACCAAAGTGATGGCGGTAAGAATAATCGCAAAAACCAAGCGTCTGGATATGAGATTGTCTAGATATGACATCAGAGCGCCTCCATCAAACTAACGGCTGTCATGATTGTACTCACCTTTCCACCGAAAAGCCAACCATCACAAACCAACTCTACACGCTCAATCCAGAGCCACTACAAATCCTCCGGTGATCAACCTGTCCGCCGAGCGCTGCTGCAACTGCTCCGCCTCTTTCAGTGACGGATAGTTTCCGGCGCGGACCCTGTAAAAGCGGCTGCCGTTGACGACCGCCTCCTGAATTGAGGAGCTGCCATAGCGCTGCTTGACCTCAGCCGCCAGTCTCCGGGCATTTTCATACATTCCGAAAGCGCCCACCTGGATGCCGAATGAACCTCTGTCGTAGCTTGCCGGAACCTGATATGCGGTCCTGCCGCTGACGGAATTGTCGAGATAACCGAGCGCTTCGATTTTTACCGGAGCGGTGCCGCATCCGACAATATCCAGGTCCCTGGCGGCCGAGTAGGAAAGATCAATAATTCTCCCCTCCACAAACGGGCCGCGGTCGTTGATCCGCACCACCGCCTCGCGGCCGTTGTCGCGGTTGCGGACTTTGACATAGACCCCCAGCGGCAGGGTCTTGTGGGCGGCGGTCATGGCATACATGTCGTATGTTTCGCCGTTGCTGGTCGTCCGGCCGTGAAAATCGCTGCCGTACCAGCTGGCGATGCCGGACTGGACAAAACCTTCGTGGCTGGCAAGCGGTTCATAACGCTCGCCGTTGATGGTGTAGGGGCGCTGTCCGGCTTTGCGGGTCGATGATGAATCTGGTCGATGTGAATAGCGCTCGTACCCGCCGCACGAGGCCAGCAGGGACGTTAACATCAGAACAATGATAAACCTGAACAATATTTCCCCTCCGTTTCAGATTTCCGGCAAAATTTCACCGAGTCCCGATTCTGACCTGGATGGCCGTTTCCAGAGATACTTCGCCGATCGTCAGGTAAAGAATGCCTTCCGTAATGGTGACCGACCAGTTGATCGAGCGCTCCAAGCTGGCCGCCACCACGGCAATGAAGGGCTGATCAATGACGATGACGGTCAGATTGTCCAGCCGTTCCAGCTTGGACAGATGCTGCTGTTCCCAGTTGGCAAGGTTTTTTCCGCACAACAGCAGCGCGGTCCGTTCCGAATGCCGGCTGGCCTTGATAATGCGATCCGGATCGGGCAGGCCGACCTCCACGCAGAGCTGCACCCTTCCGTCGCCGCTTTTGACCCAGAGATCCGGTTCGTCGGTAGCGCTGATTCCTTTGGTAAAGAGCAGCTCGGGTTCGTAAAAGATGGCGTATGCCAGCAGACGGGCCACCAGTCGCTCGGCTGTTTCCGAGGGGTGCTGGGCAACGGTAGTCTGCAGGGATTCGTAAACGCCGCGGTCGATATCCGACAACTGGACGGAAGCTTTGTAAATTGTGGATGGTAATGCCATGTGGGTGGATATCCTCGCAATTGACTGAATGCACATTCGAGGAGAGAGTATGGGGTATCGGAAATCAAACTTCAACCCGCATCGTTAATATTTGATTCACCAAAATCAAAAAAAGGGGCCGACCAATGGCCAACCCCTCGATGTTTGATGCATTTGTGCGCCTGACCGGCAGATGCACGTATAATTACTGCACCGTGAAGGAACTCTCCCGCGAATCCTTTCCCGCCGCTGACTTGATGGTGGTGATCACCCGATATTTACCTTTTTTAGCGTCAGCAGCCAGGATCAGCGGGACCGATGACTGATATGTTCCGGGAGTGCGGCTGACATTGGCTTCCGGACTTCCGATCAGTTCACCATTGAGCGTGACTTCGCGCGACTCCGTAATCGCAATCTCGTTTTCGCTGGATGGCGACATAACCGCGTAAGATGTCACAAGATTTACCGTACCACCCTGTGCCAGGACTGAAGGCTTGGCATCCGCACTTTCGATTCTTACAACTGTACCGGCAGATGGTGAGTAGGCATATTTGTTTGATGTTTCCTGAGCATCCTTCTTCTTGTCAACCGTGTAATTGCCGATTACTCCGCCAAGCACCGCACCGGCCAGCCCACCGATAAGAGCGCCCTTGGTGCGGGAACCCTCACCGGCCAGAACCGCCCCCGCAACTGCTCCGGTAACACCGCCAAGCCCGGCCCCGGTGGCCGCTCCCTTATGCTCTTCCGATACAGTGACACAACCGGAAGCCCCCAAAACAAATGCTGCAAGTGTAAACAGCGCTGCAATTTTCATTTTCATTTTTTGCCTCCCTTGTTCATTCAGTAACAATTGGCGACTTACATCTGTCTGGCAACTATAAAACACAATTGCCATTTGTCAAATATCGATAAAATTTAAATATACTGGCGGGTTTGGCTGCCGGTCTTGACCTTGTGACTTGTAACTTACAAGCTTACGGCACGACCTTAACCTCGGTCCCCACCCGCAACCGCCGCGCCAGCCCCATGCCATCCTCATTATCCATCACAAAGCAGCCGCCGGTCACCCGCCGACCAACCCTTTTGGGATTGTTGTTGCCATGAATCCGGTAGATCGCCCCTTTCCAGGTGCTGTGCGACATGGAAATCTTGAAAGGGCCCATGTAGTTGAGGGGATGACCGGGCGGCACCGCAGAGGGGAGATTGATGCCGCGTTCGCGAAACACCTGCCGCGAGTAGGGGGTCGGATACCACCAGGGATTGAATTGAATGCCGGTCACGCGGCCAAGGCCAAGCGGAAAGGTTTTTAGCCCGACGACTGCGGTTCCGACCGGATATTCCGCCACCTGAACCAGCTCCCCTGCGGCTTTTTTCTCGTAGAGCGTCAGCAGATTCCGACTGATGCTGATCTCCACGTAGTATGATGCTCCGGATTCGCTTTTGACGGAATCCACTCCGCCGGTTCGGCTCGCCGGAGTGATCCCGGCAGTAAACGCAGGAAGCGCGGAAAGAATAGTAATGATCAATATTGGAAGAACATGACTGAATTTCATAACAGATCCGGTTGAGAGAGAAATTTATTCCCATGACATCGCCATGCCCCATTCTACCACGTATCAGGGCCGCGCCTCCAAACAGAATCATCAGTTTTGCTGTCGGGCCGCATCTGTTCAAAACGAAGAAAGGGCCCTCATCGGGGCCCTTCCGCACATCATTGCCGATATCGGCAACTTTCATTTGAACTGTTGAGGCAGAAATTCCGGAGAGGAATTACCCTCTCCGGAATTCAGTTAATCGACTTATGGATTGGTGGTTCTTGGGAACGGCACCGCATTCACCCAGGCGGAGGAAATGATGGCACCGTTGTTTGACCGGATCCGGTAGTAGTAGGCGGTGTTTCTGGCCAAACCGGTCTGGGTCAGTGTTGTTGTGTTGGCTGCAGGGTTCACGGTATTGAGGCCTGCCGTAAACGCTGCGTTGGTCGCACGCTGAATCGTGAAACCGGTTTCGTTACTTGAAAGATCCTGCCAGGCGAGGACAATTGTCCGGTTGTTGCCATTGCCGTTAGGACCGTTTGTCGCAGTAAAGTTACCTGGAGCAACCGGCATCGCCGGAACAATTACGGCAACACTGTTTGAGAAGCCGGACGTGCCAACGAGGTTCACTGCTGCAACACGATATGCGTAGGTGGTGCCGAGCGCAACAGTGTTGTCAACGAAGGTCACATTGCCGGTGCCGTTCAGGACCGGCGCTGTGGCGATCTGGACGAATGCGCCGCCGTTTGTGGCGCGTTGAATAACGAAACCGGATTCGTTAGTGGCATTATCGCGCCAGGTCAGGCTGATCTGCGGACCGGCCTGAAGTGCAGCAGTCAGGGTGGTCGGCGCAGCAGGCAGGGAACCCAGAGTCAGCGGCAGTGAAACCGATGAGACGGTCATGCTTGGGAATTCGGCTCCGTAGCCGACAGTGTTTTGAGCCACAACCTGGTACCTGACGACCGCATTGGCGTTGTATGTCGACGGATCGGTAAGTGTACGTGGCCCGGTTGTGTTCTGCAGATTAAGTGGCGACGGGCTGGTTCCGACATCGGTCCAATTAATGCCGTCGGTCGTTTTCTGCACCAGGAAGCCGGTCTCGTTAATGGAATTGTCGGTCCAGGCCAGCACCAGCCTGCGGTTGTTGCCATTTCCGGTGACTGAAGACGTCAGACTGCTGGCAGCTTTCGGCGGCACAGCCACCGATACCGGTCGCATCATATCCATCTCTTCATGGCTCAGAATGTGGCAGTGCCAGACGTACTCCCAGCCGAAGTTTACAAGCTGGTTGGTGATTGGCGTGGTCGGGATGCCCAGGACATCGATGTTGTTGAACATGGCGGTCGAACCTATCGGCATCATCGGGTTCAACGGACGGATGCTGTTCGGAATTTCAAACGGCAGCGCCGGAATGACCGGGCGGAGCGCCACGATGGTATCTTCCAGCGGGCTGACCCGGACGGTGTCTTTCCAACCCAGTTCATTGGCATCCGGCTTGATGATGATGTTGTCCCAGGTTACGCGGTTCAACAATTGAACGTCGTACAGGTGGAAGTGGATCGGGTGTGTGTCCACCCCGTTGTGGGTAATTTTCCAGATCTGGGTGCCGTCCTGGGTGCTGATTGGTGCAATTGTTGTGTTAGCCAGATCGTACTTCGGCAGGTTAGTGGCATTGATCAGTTCGGTAGATGGATTAACATACGGATAAAGAGTGACGTTCTGGTTGGCCGGAGTGGCCGGAACGGTCTCGATACCGATGTTGGCTGTCATGCGGCCGAACTCGTCGAAGGCAACTGCATTCATCTCGTCGTGAAGCGCTTTTGGCTCCAATGGGAGCTGGAACTTAACAGTAGGTGCAAACAGTGTATTGAATCCGAACAGATTGCCGCCCTGGTCGAAAATGCGTGCCAAACCGTCACACCTGTTAACTGTCGGGCCAACAACATTGCACCAGCTGTTGGAGGCGAAGGTTGTGCCATAGGCCGAGTTGTAGTCGGACTGACCGACTATGATCGGATGCTGGCTGGACTCGAATACGCCAGTGCCCGTTGCATTGTGCGCAAAGGCAGCCTGCAGATTTGCCAGCATTGTCGGATCGACGTAATTGGGTGTCGCGATACCGCCGCTGCCCGACACCTTGACCTGCATCACAGTGCGGGTATTGGGGCCGTAGCCCGGCAGGACGCCAGGGGCGCCGACCGGCCACAGATCCGGAGCGCCGGTGTAGTAATCGTAAGTGGAAACCCTGGCCGGATAGGCGGCCGGTGCGTCATTGTAGAGGATCAGCGTCTTGCCGGCAAACTGGGAGAAATCGACGATCACGTCGGCTCTTTCGGCGGGAGCCAGAGCCAGGGAATGCTGGTCCACGTTGCCGACATCAAAACGGGTCGGGTCGATGATCCAAGTGATCGGCTGGTTTGGAATCACAGTCGGAGCCGGCAGGAAACCCCCTTCGGAACCGATCTGGAGCCAGGCCGGTCCGGCAGGGCTTACCAGGGTATCAGGTGTCGGAAAAATGTTCGGGTCGAGCTGGGCGGCGGCCAATTCTGTGGCTTTCAGTGCAACCTCGCTATCTGTCCCGGTTGTCGGATCAGCCACATACCACTGCAGGTTGAAGAAGCGGTCATTGGCCGCATTCAAAATCCGCAGACGGTAGGGCTTGGGATCAACAGTGGTCGTCGGATACGCCGTTCCGTTGACGATCGGGGTGTCGTTGAACTGCTCCATGCCGACCGAAATATTGGGTGTGCCCGGGATCAGGGGCGGCTCGCAGAACGGGTCAACCGGATACTGCCAGGTGGCCGGAATATCGGCGTTGCATGGCGTGGCCAGCGCGGTCGTAAAGCCGGTGGCCGGATCCATGTTGTAATACGGGTTGGCTATCGGCGGATACTGCGGTGTGGCTGGCGGCCAGAACCAGGGACCGTACATCCAGCGGCCATAGGCACTTATGCCGCTCATGTCACCGGGGTTCTGGGCAGGCATGTAAACGTGGTGATACCATAGGTCGCCCTCTTTACCCCAACGGGTGTAGTCCCAGGTCGGATCCAGTGCGGCCATCTGGGCAGCGTCCGGGACAAAGGTTCTGTCCTGGATTACCAGCGGAATCTGATCGGCGGGAATCAGCCCACTGCTGATCAGTGACTTCTCCATATTATCGGCAATCAGGTACCCGGCCGCTTCGCCGGCATAGACGTTAAGGCGGGTGATGCCCCAGGCGTGGTCGTGGTAGAACATCAACCTGGCGCTCTGCTGGTTGGTGTAGTAGAAGGTCGAGCAGCCGTCGTTGGCAGCCGAGCAGTTAGGCACGCCAGGGACGTTGTTCATGTCGGGAACGGTGCCGACGCTAACGCCCTGCGGCCAGGCGGTGTTCTCATTAGCCGGTGTGATCCACTGGTGCGGAGTGCCGTCACTGATCCAGGGGGTGATACCGCCATGCAGATGCAGAGTAGCCCGGTTATCTTTGAAACAATCCGGGTTGCTGTCCTTGGTGGCGCTGGTGCAGGCGGGGTTGCGCACCATGTCGTCAACTGTGCCCATATTCATCGGGTCCATCATGTTCATGGGGCCCATACCGGAGCCCATCATGGATGAATCTACCGGCAGGAACAGATTGCCGCCGGACCCTTTGGGGAGAAGGTTGTAGAAAACGATTCTGACCGGCCTGTCCTTGGTGGCAGCGACCAGCGGTCCCAGGTAGTGGGGGTCGTCAACACCGAAGGCTTGCGAACCGTCCGGCATCAGAACCGGCACGGAGGTGCCGTCGGGCATGTCGTTCATCAATGGAACCTGTTTGCCGGGGAAAGCCGGAGTAGAGAGCTGCACGTATTCGCGCAGCAGCGTTCCGGCCGGCGGCAAAGATGAATTCATCCGCTCCCGGTGCTGCACCAGGGCGATGACATAATAATCAGCGTCGGGACCATGACCTCCGGCGGTTGTGAAGGTCGTGGTATCGGGCACCGCCAGCGGCAAGTATTGACCCAGGTTGTTTTTGGCAACGTCGCAGTTACCAGGAGCAGGAGCCACAACAGAAGGGTTGCACAGCAGCGGAAGCCCGTCCTGGAACTTCTTGATACCGCCGGTTGCGCTCACATTGAGACAGGTCTCTGTGGCAGGACATCCGGCATTGGTGGTGCAGGCGGTCGTGGTGGTGACTGAGCACGTGCCGGGAGTGATAATTGGCAGTTGACTGAGTGCCCAGTTCGGGTACGGTCCAAAATAGTGGGGGATTTTTGTTTCATCGACGGCTTGCGCTGAAGGCGGGCCGCTTGCAAAAAGGGCGATCACCAACATCGTCAGGCACATGATGATCGTAATTCTCTGCCTGTTCATAACTTCCTCCTTATTCATTCATTTAGCCTGTTTTCACATCGTTACGAACTCAAAACGGTGCTGGTTACTTTTTGCCCTGGGACTGATGCCTCTTGGCCTGCCCTTTTTTCTGTACTTCAAGCCTTTTTTTGTCCTGCTCAAGCTTGCCCTGCATGGCCTTTCTGGCGTTTTTCAGGCCTTGCGGAACATTCTGTTTGCCAGTCGCTGCCGCCGGAGCGGCATTTGCTGCCACGATCAGCGATGTTGATAAAAACAACCCTACTGCCACTGCAAGTAATCTTTTCATTACACCTACCCCCTTTCACTTGACTGGTTTTTCATCACTAAAACTACGATATCGCGACAATATCCAGTAACCATGCCAACTTTAAATATCGCATAACAGCATAAAATTATTACTGTAGTATGATAAAACTTGATCAACGATTTCTGGCTCCTGTATTAATTGCATACAATGTGTAAATTTTACTTACACACTGTTGCAACGAAGTTAACAACAAGCAATTCCGATTCAAATCAAAGATGAAATCAAGGCGGCGAAGACGGGCCAACGAAGATAGCGCTTTGATTTGGAAATGGAATAATATGCTGATAAAAGCTTCGCCAAACCCTGTCTGACTTGGTGAATTTGACAAAGCGGCCACCCTGGTTCATATTTAATATAAACAACGTCTAATCGAACGGGGAGACACCACATGGCTGACATGGAACTGTTCTGGAGGAGTGATGATCAGGCGGCAAGATTGGCAGAACTGACCTGTCAGGAGGGTGAGTTGCGAGAAGTCCCGCTCCGGCGCGATGTCCGTTCTCTGGGACGGCTGTTGGGGGAGGTTATCCGGGAGCAGGCCGGCGAGGAAGCATTGGCGGCCGAGGAGGAGCTGCGTCATCTGGCGATCAAACATCGCAGCCTGAATAATGACCAGGGGGAGGCCTGCCTGGATTTTCCGGGTGAGCAGGAATTGCAGGATCAGGCCGTCCAGATTATCGGTTCGATGAGCACCGCCGATGCCTACCAGGTCGTCAAGGCCTTTTCCACCTATTTCGAGCTGACCAACCTGGCGGAAACCAACCACCGTAAACGCCGACGGCGAGCGGCCCAACTTGTCAGTGGCGAACCGGACAAGCCCGGTTCCCTGCGCGGCACCTTCTTGCGCATGCGCAATGCCGGAATCAGCTCCGATGAAGCCTTGAACTGGCTGCGACAGATACTTGTGACTCCTGTCTTTACCGCCCACCCGACTGACGTGGCGCGACGGGTGGTTCATTTCAAGCGACGCCGCATCGCCCGTGAGCTGGAGGGTCTTGACAATCTTCCCCTGACTAATGCCGAGGCTCGACAGGCACAGACCGCCATTCTGGCCGAAATCACCGCCCTGTGGCAGACCGACGAGGTTCGCCGGCGCAAGCCGACCGTACTGGATGAAATCAAGATGGGACTCGATCACTACCCCGACTCGCTGATTGCACCGATCAATCAATTGTACGAAGAACTGGCGGCGGCGCTCACCGGAGCTTACGGCAACACCTTCCCTCCCGATACGCTCCCGACAGTTGTCAGTTTCGGTTCCTGGATAGGCGGAGACCGGGACGGCAACCCCCACGTTTCTGCCGAATCCACCCGCGAAGCGCTGCAGAAGGCACGTGAAACCATTCTGGGCGACTACATTTTTTCGATGGAAGAGTTGCGACGCCTTCTGACACCTTCGATCTGCCGGACGGCGGTCACCACGGAACTGGCAAACACCGTGCAGAACTATCGTGAAAGCCTGTCTTTGAGCGACCATGAGAGTGCGGCCATACCGGATTGCGAACAATACCGTCAGCTGACCGGATTCATGCTTCATCGCCTGAGACAGAGCATGCTCGGCCCAGATCAGATCGATGCCTATCCGGCTGCCCTGCATTTCGAAAACGACCTGCGGCTGATCCGCAGCAGCCTGTCGTCCAAAGATGGCGAGCGGCTGGCCCGTGCGCTGATTGACCCGCTCCTGAGGCGGGTAAAAACTTTCGGATTCCACCTGCACAGCCTCGACATCCGCCAGCATGCCAAAATCCATGCCCATGCGGTTGCCGAACTGGCAGCCGGTGGCTCGACCTGCAGCACACCATCAATTGCACTGCCCGCGCCCCCCACCCCGGAAACAAGTGAACTGCTCGATACGCTGCGGGCGATTGCGGGGCTTAAGCAGCGCTATCCGGCTGAGGCCATACGGAGTTACGTCATCAGCGGCGCTTCCGGCGTTCACGACACCCTCTCCCTGGTCTGGCTGATGGAGCTGTGCGGCGTGCGTGTCGCCGCCGACGGAAACGGCGATCCGGGGCTGATGCCGGTTCCACTGTTTGAATCCATCGAGGATCTGCGCAACGCGCCCGGGATTTGCCGCACACTCTGGATTTCACCGGAATATGCGCCGTTTCTGAATTCGTGGGGCCGAAAACAGGAGGTCATGCTCGGCTATTCCGACTCGAACAAGGATGGCGGCATGCTGACCAGCTCCTGGGAAATCCACAAGACCCACCAGGAACTGCACCGGGTGGCGGACGAATGCGGCGTGAAACTGGTTCTGTTCCATGGCCGGGGCGGCACGGTCGGCCGGGGCGGCGGACCAACCCACCGGGCGATCGTAGCGCAGCCGGCCGATGCTTTCAGCGGTTCCCTGAAGATTACCGAACAGGGTGAAGTCATCAACTGGAAATATTCGGATGCATCACTGGCGGTCCGCAACCTGGAACTAATGGTGGCAGCCTCGCTGGAGGCGCTGGCACGCCCCGGTCTGGTGCAGACGGCCCCCGAAGAGGGGTGGGAACAGGCATTGGAGGAGATGTCGTGCGACGCTTACAGTTTCTATCGTCAACAAATTGCGGATAACCCCGACATCATCCCCTATTTTGAACAGGCCACTCCGGTGCTGGAGTTTGAACTTGCCAAGATCGGCTCACGCCCCGCACGCAGGGGCATTACCCGTGATCTGTCGGATTTGAGAGCCATCCCCTGGGGTTTCGGCTGGATGCAAAGCCGTCACGTAATCCCAGGCTGGTTCGGGGTCGGCTACGCCCTTGAGCGTTTCTCCGAAAAGGGATCGACAGAAAAGGAAATGCTGATCAGCATGATGCGACGCTTCCCCTTCTTCTATGACCTGATCCGGAACGTGGAACTGGCCCTGACCAAGGTTGATCTGCCACTGGCCCGTCAATATTCCAATCTGGTGCCGGACGCCGCGCTGCGTGAACGTGTTTTCGGCATGGTGGCCGAGGAATACCAGCGCACCCGCCGAAGCGTGCTGGCCGTGACCTGTCAAACGCGCCTGCTCGAGAAAAACCAGCCGCTGGCGCGCTCCACACGCCTGCGAAATCCCTATGTAGACCCGTTAAGCCTGATTCAGATCGAGTTGTTAAGGAGAAAACGAGCCGGAGATACGAGTGACGAGCTGAACTACGTGCTGGCCGCCACCATCAGCGGAATTTCGGCGGGATTGAGAAATACCGGATAGGGTAGTGCGGTAAGCTCCGCAGCCGGGAGGGTTATTGCAAACTAAAGGCGGCCTGATGGGCCGCCTTTAGTTTTTTCCTGTGCCGGTCAATACGACCGGTCATTTCTTTCCTGCTACTTGAAAGTATCCATAATATACTTCGCAATTGCAGTTGCATCCTTCTCCGGGATCGTTGCTTCGTCAAACTTTGTCATTCCGGACTCGGGATTGCGCATAATTTTCACGATGGCCTCGGGTGTGCTGATTTTGTGTTCCGCCAGAGATTTGGCTTTCAGGGTATACTCCGGCTTGACGATGTTCCCGCCATCGGGGTGACAAGCTGCGCAGTGTTGTTTGAACAGAGCTTCTCCGGTTTTGGCCATTTCCGGCTGTGCCGGTGCTGCCGCCGGTGCGGCCTGTGGCGCTTCCGCTTTCGGCGGCGTCTCTTTCTTGCACCCTCCGATCGCTGCTGCCCCAAACATTAAAAGCGCTCCCCATCGTGCTACAGTGACAATTTGCATGCCAACCTCCTCCCTACTCTTTGATCGATGCGATTAAAATACTCACACCATTCACACAACTATAACCCCTGTTTTCCTCAAGTCAACATTCTTGGTGAATTAATCCTACAGTCCGGCTACTTGCCCTACTTGGGCGGGACCATGCTGATACCTGGCTTGTTCATCAACTGGATTGGGGCCAGCTTCGGATTTATCCGCAACACTTTAGCAACATTTTCCTGCGCTTTGACCTGGTCTCCAAGAACAGCCTGAGCGCGCGCTATATTGGAAATTGTGAGCGGATTGGCCGTTTTAAAAGTGACAATTTCATTGACCGTGTTCGTCAATTTACTCTTAACGGCAGCGTTTTCCGGCTTTTGTTCAGCCTGAGAGGTTAATTCAGCAAGTTTGGTATCCAGGTCGATTCGTTTCTTCAGTTCAAGAGCCTCTGGCAACTGCGGGTTAACTGCCAGCGCTTTCTTCAGATTTTCCTCGGCAGCGGCATTATTGCCGAGTGCAACCTGTGCGCGGGCAACGGTGACGGAATCTTGCGGGTTCGAAAGAGGCCTGGCGGATACGTTTGCCAGCTCTTTATCCAGCGACTCACGCAGTTTTTTATCGGTCGGATTCGCCTGCAATTCATGTGTCGCCTTCTCGATCTTGACGACGCTGTTACTGAACTCGATCGACTTGATTCCTGGAAATCCGACCATTGCCACCGGGATCACAAAAAAGGCAAACAGTTTGCCGAAAGGCTTGCCGCGCACGACCAGCAACGCAAAGGCGACCAGCAGCACCAGAAAAAACAGCACTCCCAGTACAAGCAGCACCATTTCAAAGGGATAGAGACCGTCAAAGATTTTCATCAACTTGCCCCCTCTTTCCTTTTTCTGTAAAACCCGATCAAAAACTCGGCATCCATCGGTGACAGATCAAACTTGAAAATCGCCTCCTGAACGAGCGGCATGGCCGACTGGCCGGGATTCTCCTGCAGGTTGGCGGAAACCCATTTGACTGCGCGCCTGACGTCTTCACCATCTGGTAACAGCTCATGTAACATTTCAATACACCCCCCAACGATCAACCGCATTGCTTGCAGGCTACAGCCGATATCCTACCGGTTCCAGTTGACTCGCACAAAACTCTCTTCCTTGCTCCACTGATAATCAAGCTTGCCGCTATGAGCCTTGAAGATATCCCTGCCCAGCTTCTGGGCCAGCTTGTCGTTAGTAGTCGTAACCGTAAGTGTTTTCCCGTCCCTCTTAATCTCCATGATCCGGGCCAGGGGATTCTTGACCCGCCCTTTCTCCTCGGCGTTTTTAATTGTGTTGAGGATTAGCTCCTCATGTTCCATCAGGTAATCACCACTGAAGGTGACAATACCGGCCGGATTTTTATCCTGAATCCGATGGCAGGCCGGGCAGGTAATCTCGCTTCTCACCATATCCAGACCCAGTTTGGACGATTCGTTTTCATCCGGGTACCAGCGCTTGTTCCAGTAAAGCGCCTTGCAGCCGGTGCAGATCGCGACCTCCTTGATCCCATCTCTGGAAATATAAACATCGGTGCTGCGGGCGGTTCTTTGCCCCTTCTCCTCGTAACCTATTTTGCTTAGTCCTCTGGCTCGTGACATAATTCACCTCTCCTTTCATTGGGGGTGGATAATTTGCTGAGTGTAATTATATCACACTTACACATTTCTGCACCCGGCAGAAAAAAAGCCGTTTTGTCAGCATATTCACTGACAAAACGGCTCTCGGGGCTAAATTTGTTGTTGACCACTACCTGACGGCGGGCACTGTTCCCGTTTCCCCTTTCAGCTCTTCTTCCGGATTCGGTCCCGACAGATCACCCTCTTCATCCGGAAGCAGAGGCGCCGGAGACATCGGAGCGATCAGCTGGCCGCCATGCTTGGGACAATATTCCAAAGGTTCGCTTCCGGCGATGTAAAACTCGTCACGCTTTTCGGGACAGTCGGGGGCGGCCAGATAACCGGTCGTCGGGTCGATCGTAACTTTTACGACCGTATCCGGCTTGACAAAATCTCCGGCCGGCTTGACAGCCACGGCCTTGCGCATGAAATGCTCCCAGATCGGGGCGGCAATGGCTCCGCCGGTAAATCCTTTTCCGCCCGGCCTGGGTTTGTCGTAGCCGACCCAAACTCCGGTTACGACCTGCGGAGTGTATCCGACAAACCAGGCATCCCGGTAATCGTCGGTGGTGCCGGTCTTACCTGCCGACGGATGTGCCAGGCTGAACTTCTTGAGGCTTTTGGCCGTGCCGTAGATCATGACATCCTTCAGCATCTGGGTGGTTACAAAGGCGGTATCAGCCGAAAGCACCGGATTAGTGATCGATGGAATATCCGACCAGTTGCGACGTTTAGTGTCGTATATTTTCAGGATGGTTCGCGCTTCGGGGCGAATACCTCCCGTGGCAAGCGGTGAATAGGCCAGCACCAGATCACTCAGGGTGACTTCATCGGTACCGAGTGCCAGGGAAAGTCCGTTTTCCGCCCGCAACGGCAAGCCCATTTTAGCGGCAAAATCGGCAAAATACGGGACCCCGATCGCATCCAGCAGTTTTACCGCAATGACGTTGTTGGAATAGGCCAGCGCTTTCCTCAGGCTGAGATCCCCGTATAGCTCCCGTCCGTAGTTGAGCGGCTTCCAGGTTTCATTGTTCCCCTTGTCATAGGCAACCGGCGTGTCATCCATCATGCTTCCAGCGGTGAAGCCCTTTTCAAGTGCCGCGGCATAGATCAGCGGCTTGATGGCCGAGCCGGGCTGGCGCTTGGCAAAAAAGGCGCGGTTGTAGGAACTCTGGCTTATGTCCACGCCTCCCACGGCCGCCAGCACATCGCCGGTAAGCGGGTCCAGGCAGACCAGGGCGCCCTGCAGCGTCGGGGAAATTTTCTTGACTCCGTCATGCAGCGCCTGCTCTGCCAGCAGCTGCAGGTTCAGGTCCATGGCGGAGGTCACTTCCAGACCACCCTGCTCGGTGATATCAGCCCCATAACGTTCGATCAGCTTGCTGCGGATATGGGCCAGATATTGCGGGGCCTGCCCCGATTTGACAACTGATGGCGGATTTGCTCGAAGCCTCTGCTGCTCTCTTGCCGTGATCATCTTCAGATCAACCATCCGCTTGAGAACAACGTCCCTCCGCCCCGTAACCTGGGCCGATTTCCCCAGCGGATTGTAACGGGACGGATTCTTCTGGACGCCGGCCAGCATGGCACATTCGGCCTCATTCAGCTCTTCCGGGCTTTTGTCGAAATAGAGCCGGGAAGCCTGGGCGATGCCCCAGGCCCCGTTTCCGTAATAAATCTCGTTAAAATACATCTCCAAAATCTGTTTCTTGCTGTATTTCTTTTCAAAATCCATCGCCATGCGGGCTTCATCCAACTTCCGCTCGATGGTTTTCGCCCCGGTCAGATATCTGTTCTTGATCAGTTGCTGGGTGATGGTGGATCCGCCCTCCGCCATCCTCCCTTTTGCCACATCCTTCACCAGTGCCCGGGCGATCCCGCGCAGATCGATTCCGCCATGCTCGTAAAAACGGGCGTCTTCGACAGCCACCACCGCATTTTGCAGAAAGAGCGGAATCCGGTCAATGGAGACCCAGTACCTTTTCTCCGGCAGAATCCGCCCCGCAAAGCGGCCCTTATTGTCAAAAACCTTGATGGAGGTATAGCCGGTCGGCAGGATCGGGTAAGTGGCAATATTTTCCTGGGCCAGGGCTGATGTGACCAGGATCAGCAACAACAGGTGAGTAAATACCAAAGTTTTATTAGTTATTAACCGCAGCTTGAACAAATGGCAGAACAAGGTGTTTTCTCCTTCTGCTAAAGTAATTTAGCGCTAGAAGATACCGTTAACAAAGCAACACGTCAAACCCTATCTTTTCAATGAATTGCAATCCGGATGCTTTCTTTGAAAGACACGACGACGGATGGTGGATTTACATGGAGATGAAGTCGAGCAGATAGTGGTTGCGAAAAATCCACAGAAAGTTGTTGACCCCCTTGAGGGCATGCCGAAACTGTTCAAGTTCGTCATCGGCCATGAGTCTCGGATCAACGCAATTTGTGGGTTTGCTGCCGCTGGACAGCTCATGCAACTGCTTTTGCAGACGGAGTTGAACAAGGAAAGTGAAGGCCTTGGTGATAGTTTCAAAATCATCGTTTGAAAAAGCATCCAGTTTACTGAGAAGTTCCAGCTTGCTCCAGGTGTCTCCGCCGATGATGCCGTTTTCAAGTGCCAGCAGACTGGAGCCGGTGGTGATGGCAAAGATGCCGGATTTCTTGAGGTCAACCATTCCCTTGTGAATTCCATTCTGCTCGACCCGGATGCGCCCCAGAAAGGTGAAGGGTGACGGAAAGCGGACAACATGGGCGGCCATGTTGGGGAAGAAAAGCCCATGGCACTGAGCCGCTGTGCAGATATGATCTCGCAATTGTATAACCGGGGTTTCGTCGCCATGCAGTGCCCGCAGGTCTTGAAACGTACCGAAATTAAGTATGTTTTCGGGGGTGGGGATCTTGATCCACTGACTAAGAAGTTGCTTCCATCCGCTGACGCTGTGACACCACTTTGGATTATTGGCCATGATGTTGCCAGGACAGCGCGGGATGCCGACCTCTTCCAGCGCAGCTACCAGCCGGTCAGCAAAAAATTCAACTTTTCGTCGTTCGGAGTGAGGGAGATCGTCGCTGTAGACAATGGCGTTGTCCTGGTCTGTGCGCAATGTCTGTTCGCCCCTCCCTTCACTGCCAAGGACAAGGTACGTGGCCCCCTCGGGGAGCCTGACACCCTCCTCGCTGTCCAGCAGAACGATCAGGCGCCGGGTCACGGCATCGTTGAAAAGAGAGATGAGTTGCACGACACTTTTTATGCCTGTACCGGAGCCGATGGAGAGATTAGCCATCTCCGGCATTTTTGCAGCAACGTCCCCTAACCCGGAAACGGTGTCGGCGGAATCAATTTCCTGTTGCAGCCCCAAGGGAATCAAGTTGCAGTTCGACATGACTTATCCTGTCACTATCAAGTTATCTGTTTTTGACTTCCGCCCTCTTCACTCTTCTCTGCCAGCGGCACCGTAAAGTAAAAGACCGCCCCCTTCCCCAATTCACTTTCAACCCAGATTTCCCCACCCATTTTTTCGACGATCTCCCGCGAGATGGTCAGCCCCAGCCCGGTGCCGAGCGGATGGGATTTCTGAGGGTCGCGCGCCTGGAGAAAACGCTCGAAGACCTTCTCCAGCTTGTCCGAAGGGATACCCGGCCCTTCATCCGTTACGCTGATCAGAGCAAACCGTCCCTTCCTGACAGCACTGAGCCGGACGGCGCTACCCTCCGGAGAAAATTTAATGGCGTTGGCAAGCAGGTTCGTCAACACCTGATGGAGCCGGTCCGCATCGGCATGTACCGGGGTTAAAGATGGCTCGACTGCGCTGACAATGCTGATACCTTTTTCGGTAAAAAGTGGTTGGGCGGTGCCGATCGATCTGGCAAAAACCGGCTCCAGCTCCAATGTTTCCGGAAACAGCTCCAGCCGCCCGGCTTCGATCTTGGAGAGGTCCAGCAGATCGTTGATCATACGGGTCAGTCGTTCCGCCTCGTTATGGATAATGCCGACGAATTTCTTGCGCTTCTCCGCATCGTCCACATCGTAGCGCAGCAGGATTTCGGAGAAAGAGCGGATTGAGGTCAGCGGAGTCCGCAACTCATGGCTGACGGTAGAGAGAAAATCGCTTTTGAGGCGGTCCAGCTCCAGCAGGCGGCTGTTGGCCTTTTCCAGTTCGGCCGTGCGCCGGGCGACTTTTTCCTCCATGGCATGGCTGTAAGCCTGAACCTCGCCGTACAGCTGAGCATTGATGGCCGCCATGGCCAGCTGGTTGGCCAGCGCCGCAAACAGTTCGACAAACTCGTCGGTGAAATGGATCGGACCACGGGTGGTGTAGGCGGTCAAAACCCCGATCACCCTCCCTTCGTAGATCATGGGGGCGTGGATAAAGGCGCTGATCGGTATCGGCAGGGACAGCTTGGCCAGCAGCAGCGGCCGGTCGATCTCGCGCGTGTTCCCGACTACAACCGGTTTCGCATCCAGATAGCAGCTGCCGAAAAAGGTTTCCCGCGTGGGAACCATTGCGGAGGTAGTAACGTATTCATCGGTCAGTCCCACGTGGCTGCGGATCCGCAGGATGCCATCCTCGTTCATCAGCCGGACGCCCAGATGCTCGAATCCGAACTCGCGCTTGATCAGCAGGAGCACCTCCTGCAAAAGGGTGTCAAGGTCCAGGCTCCTGGAAAGGGCGTGTGACGCTTCGTGGAGCACCATCTGCTCACGCAGCCGCCTCTCCAGCGCATCCTGGCTTTTTACCAGCGTTTGGGAAACGCCGCCAAAAACGTCCAGAATCTCCACCGCCTGTTCGCGGGGCCAGGCCATGGCGCTGTTGATAATCATGCGGGCCGACGGGGTACCGAGGGCGCTGGCCAGGCAGCGCTCGGTGGCTTCCAGAAGCAGCTGGGGAGAGGAACGGTCGGGCAGCGCTCCAAGCACCTCCTGTGCCATCCGGGCGCCTACGAAGCGTGTCAGAAGTTCTTCCAGCTCGGCTCTCGTGGCCCATGCAGCCTGCGGCTCGGAACGTTGAACCTGCTCTGCGGGAGGCGAAGTCAGAAGACTGAAGACAAAGTAGCTCCCCACGTTAAAAACCAGACTCCAGATCATGGCATGCGTCCAGATACCAAACCCCTGCAGTCCGAAAAGCGCTCTGGGGCGCAGCAGCTCTATTCCCCAGGGGCCTTGAGTCAGAAAGGTCTCGTTCATCCAGCCCGAATCCACAAAACTTGGAAGCAGCAGGGTGTAAACCCAGATGCCAAAACCGGCCGTAAGCCCGGCCATTGCTCCGGTTCGGCTCCTCCCCTTCCAGCAGAGGCCGAACACTATTGCGGGTACAAACTGGAACATGGCCGAAAAGGAGAGCAAACCGGTTGCCACCAGGGTGTGCGATTCGCCGATTGTCAGCTTGAAGGCGTACCCCAGCAGCACCACTAAAAGGATTACACCCCGTTTGGCGTATAGCAGATGAACAGAAATGTCGCGGTTACCCAGATTCCGGAATTTCGGAAAAATACCGCCCAAAACCGCCAAACCGGGATGATGGAGGATCATGGTCGATAGTGCGACCGCCGCGACGATGACCATGCTGGTGGCGGCGGAGAAACCGCCCAGAAAGGCGAGAAAAGCCAGACCGTTATGACCGCGGGTCAGCGGGAGCGAGATCATGTAGAAATCCGGGACCAGGTTTCCGCCGTACAAGCGCCCGACCAGCGCCACCGGAAGCACCAGTATATTTATCAGGAGCAGATAAGCCGGAAAGGCCCAGCTAGCTGTCCGCAGGTGGCGCGGCTGCACATTTTCCACAACCAGCATGTGAAACTGGCGCGGCAGCAGGATTACGGCCGAAGCGGACAGGATACTCAAGGAAACCCAGGTTGGAAGCGAAACGTCCGCACCTTCGCCGAGCAGAAACAGACGTGACAGATTCGGATCTGCCAGAGCTTTCTCAAAAACCTGCGTCAGACCGCCGCCGATGCCGAAGACGATATAGAGTCCGATAATCAGAAAGGCGGCCAGCTTGACGGCACTTTCAAAAACCACCGCCGCGACCATCCCCTCATGCCGTTCCGAGGCGACCAGACTCCTGGCGCCGAACAGCCCGGCGAAGATCGACAAAGCCAGAGCCGCCCAGAGTGAGGCATCGCCAAGGATTCCGGAAGCTGCGTTTCTTCCGGTAAGCAGATCGAAGGTGTAACCCACCGCTTTAAGCTGCAGTCCGATATAGGGGGTAACACCGATCACCATCACAACGGTGGCCAGCGCGCCGAGAACCCACCCTTTTCCGTACAGGACTTCGAGCAGGTCCGGCAGACTTGTGACCCCTTCCGCACGGCAGAAAGTGACCAGGCGTTTCAACAGGGAGGGGCCGAGCAGGAAGATCAGCGTCGGACCAAGGTAGATCGGCAGGAACCCGAGTCCGGTGGAGGCGGCCTGCCCGACGCTGCCGTAAAAGGTCCAGGAGGTGCAGTAAACCGCCAGTGAAACGCTGTAGACCCAGGGATTATCCACCAGGCTGCGGCCGTTTTCCCTGGCCTTGTCCGTGGCATAGGCAATGGCGAACAGCACCAGCAGATATGCAATCCCGAGCAGGCTGACCCAGAAGGTGTCAATCACGATTCGCCTCCCCGCTCCAAAAGCCAGCTGACCAGAATCAGCACACCCCAGGCCGCGAACAGGTAAAGCGGCAGGATCGGAAACCCCAGGAAACTGCCCGGCCGGTTGAACATTCCCAGCAGGGGGGGGAACAGGGCCGCTATGCCGATCACAAACAGGGCGGCCAATCGGCGTGAGGATTTATCCATGGCTCCTCCGTGGTTCAAAATCTCGATGACTGCCAGCGCAGGAGCAGTTGACGGTCACAGAAAGCTTTTGCCTCGGCCAGGGTGTGCACCCCTCTTCCGGGCAGCAGCGAGATCAGCCCCAGAAAAACGTGGGCCGTGGCACGGGCGTCCCCCAGGGAGGTGTGGCGACCCTCGATGACGACCCCCATCCGTTCCGCCATGGCATCCAGGCTGTGCCCTTCGGTCCCTTGATGTAGGCCGTAGGAAAGGAAGAGCGTGTCAAGGATCGGGTTGTCGATCAGCGGAAGTCCCGCCTCGGCAGCCGCCATCTCCAGGCATTTCTTGTCGAAGGCCGCATTATGGGCAACCAGGATCGAATCTCCGACAAATTCGGTAAATTGCGGGTAGACCTGTCCGATGGAGGGCGCGTCTGCCACCATATGATCCTCGATATGGTGAAACTTTATCGATTCTGGCGGGATGGAGCGCCCGGGGTTGACCAGCGAGTGAAATATTTCGGCGTTCTGGATGCGCCCCCTGCGGATGCGCACAGCGCTGATGCTGACAACCTTATCCCCCTCGGACAGCCTGAGTCCGGTAGTCTCGGTGTCAAAGACGACGTACTCCAGATCATTCAGATCCGCCTGGAGCTGGTCGGTCCGCTCCACAACCGGTCGCGGCAGGAACAGGTCGAAGTCGTAAAATTCCGGTTCACCTTCCAGCAAACCATCCAGCCGGCCGCCATCGAGTACAGCTCCAGCCTGCAGCAGGGCCAATCGTATCGACAGACATTCGCCGGAAGCCTTGCTCCACAACTCACCCCGGTTTTTCCTGACCGCTTCTCCCAGACGGAGCGGCAATTCTCCGGGGGGGGCGACTTCCTGCTGCTCCAGTTCGGCCGGGTTGCCATGGAAGGGGCCGCAAATCCGGAAAGTAGTAACCACGGTACCTTCTTCCACCTGCAGATCAGCGCTGACTGTCAGCAGTTCCGGGTTGCTCTGCGTGAGCCAGCGCAGAACGCAGCACAACGATGCCACCCATGAAAACGGCTCCACCAGCACCGCTGGAATCGGGGTGTCGTTCCCTCCGATCCGCACCGGAATTTCGGGAACCAGTAACAGCGCTTCCTCGAGCAGGTCGCGCGGACTCGACGGGATGGCCGGCCAGCGCAAACCGCGGGCGGCACTGGCGGCATCGTCGATGGCCGTAACCCGCACGCTCAAACGGTTCATCTCTTCCGACACCGCCGTCAGAAATGCCATCTGTTTTTCCTCAGGCATCTCGCGGTGGCGCTGGAGTGTCTCGACCAGCGAGCGGGAGGCGGCCAGCGGTCCCCGCAGGAGCCGGGGCATTTCCCGCAGGGTCTCCTCAAACATCCTGTTTTCATCGCTGACATTGCTCAAATCCCGGAATACCAGCAGAAAGCCGCTCCGCTCCCCGGCCGGGCCCGGCACAATCGAAAGCGAACCTTTGAGAAGCTTCCCATCCTGAAGCGGAAAAAGCACATCCTCCACCGTCTCACGACCCTGTTCCCATCTTTCCCGGACCCTTTTCAGGTGAAAGGCGAGACGCTGACTGGGGAAGATGCGCGCCAGAGGACTGCCGATGCCGGAAGTATATCCCAGGTCCAGAATAATCCGTGCCCTCGGATTCATCAGGATTATCTCTGCGGCTTCGTTGGCCACGACCACCCCGTCAACCATCGTGCGCAGGACGGTTGCCAAACGGTTGCGCTCCTCCTGCACCGTGCGGGTCGCTTCACGCACGCGTTCTTCCAACTCCCCGTAAGCCTTCCCCAGGTTCTCCGCCATCAGGTTGAATTCCAGGGCCAGATCTTCCAGTTCGTCGCCGGTATCCAGTTCGATACGATGGTCAAGGTTGATACGGGCAACAATTTCGGCGCCGCGCCGTATCTTCAGGATCGGCCCCAGAAACTGATCGGCCATGCGCCAGGCCAGAATTGTTATCACCACGCTGAACAGCAGCAGGAGAGCCGCCGCCTGGATGCTTACTGAGACAAACTGGCCATGCAGCGGCGACGTCGGCTGAAGACGCTGAAACTCGGCCACGTAGTCGCTGACCACAAAGAACAGGGCTGCCATTGCGGCAACCAGAGGCAACAGCGCCAGGCCAAGAAACGACGCCACCACGCGGCGGCGCAGGCTCCGCCTTCTGCCAACCGGTTTTTCCTGCGGAGGCGCTGTCATGACCCGAGACAGGTTCTGACCGTGTTGAGCAGTTCATCGGCGCTGAACGGCTTGGTTACATATTCGTTAGCTCCCACTTCCAGCCCTTTCTTCCTTTCCAGGGTCTGACCCTTGGCCGTCAGCATGATCACCTTCGTCCCGGACAGATGCTCCCGTTCCCTCAGAATCCGGCAGACTTCGTAACCATCCTTGCGGGGCATGTTGATATCCAGCAGAATCAGGTCCGGGCGCACTCTTTCGGCCACCTCCAGCGCCTCGTCCCCATCCCGGGCGGTGTGGACCTGATACCCCTCCATCTCCAGAATAAACTCGATCGACATCAAAATATTCGGTTCGTCATCCACGGCAAGTATCTTTTTCACACTCATTGTTTTACCTCCCGTCTCAACGGTAACTGTTCTGCCTGAAATTATATCCCATAAACAAAGCATGGGAACAAGATTAGACGACAATTTTAATAATTTAACCAGACTTATAACCGGACTTTCCCGCAGGGCAGAAAAAGCAACTGGCTCCCAAATTGCTGTGAAGATTGTCCGTTACTTTTAATTAACGCCGAAGCGGGATCTTAGAACCGGATTTATTATGGGGGAAATTCAACCGTGGCAATTAGTTGCGACGATTTAACCGGGATACAACTCTTCAACGGACTCTCACCGGATGAACTGCAACGCATCGCAATTCGACTGGAAAATTGTGTATTTTTGTCCGGAGTGGTCATTTTGTCCAAAACCGAGTCGCCCGATTCACTGTATGTGATCCTCTCCGGCAAGGTCCGGGTCGAACTTCAGGACGGGGGCGGACAGATACTCAATCTGACCGAATTGGGCGCCGGACAGGTAATCGGCGAACGCGCCATCCTGACCGATGAACCGCGCACCGCCAATGTCAGGGCGATCAGTGAAGTGCGGGCCGCCCGACTGGCGCGTCACGATTTCGAGGCGCTGTTGCACGAAACACCGCTGATTTACTCGAACCTGTGCCGGATTCTTTCCCGCCAGCTCGGCAGTTGGGCGCATCGCCACCAGCGGGAAGAGCGCGAACATCGCGAAGTCGTCACCAACGTTATCGGCTGGCAGCTGATGCCCGAATTCGGCCAATTCCCCGGGAGTTCGGACTGGGTCCATTCACTGAATGCCAGACTTCGGCAGCTCGGCAATTCACGCAAACATGTCCTGATCACCGGTGAGCCGGGAACCTGGAAAGACCTGGCCGCCCGCCTGATCCATTTCCATAACGACACGGCCTGCCCGGTACTGTTTCTGGACTGTTCCTCCCCTCCCCCGGTCATTGGTCAGGAGGACAATCACAGCATTTCTCCCCGCGCCGGACTGCTGCTGGAAATAGCACAGGAAGCGGCTCTTTTCGGCCATGCGCCGGACGGCGCCGTTTATGCCCGCCGGGTCAGGCGCGGCATGCTGGAGCTGGCGGCCGGCGGCGATATCATTCTGCGCAACATCGACTGCCTGACTCACACTGTGCAGGAAGAACTGCTCAAATTCATGGAGAGCGGCCATTTCAAAAGGAGGGGTGAAACCAGGCTGCGGAGCGCCCGGGTCAGGATCATTGCCACCAGCAGCGAAGCGCTGCTCCCCTTGGTCGAAAGCGGGAAATTCAACGCCGCCCTGCAACTTAAACTCAGCAGAGAAACGGTTGAAATGGCCGCCATGCGGGACCGCAAGAAAGATATTCCGGTCATCGCCCGGACCCTGCTGAAAACGCTCAATCTCAAGCATCACAAACAGGTGCGCCGGATTTCCCAGGATGCCCTCAACCTGCTGGTTGACCATGACTGGCCGCTGAACGGCAGCGAGCTGTATCAGGTTATCAGCCGCGCTGTTGTGGTCTGCAACGACCAGGAAATCCTCCCGGAACATATTTTCCTCCAGGGACAGCCCTTCGGAGATGGCCGCTTCAACCTGCTGACACTCCCGGCGGTCGAAAAGATCGCCCGCCAGCCCGGTTTCCCGCGCATGCTGCGCTGGAGCACCGTGCCACTGTTTCTGCTGGTGTTGCTCTATACGCTGCTGGGGCCGCGCTATGACAATGCCGCCAACCTGGCGGTCTGGACGCTTTGGTGGCCGGCCCTGCTGTTGACCGCCTTCATGGTCGCCCGCGGCTGGTGCAGTTATTGTCCTTTGGAAGCCATCGGCGAATTTGTCGGAGCCAAGAAGCGGGTCGCGCATGAACCGATGAAATGGCTGCGGCGCTGGGGAGCGGCGATCAGTCTTGGCGGATTAGTCTTCATCCTGCTGGTGGAACAGGCCACCGGCATGTTTTCCCGGGCATTCGCCACCGGCCTGCTGCTGTCCGGACTGTTGGCGGCCACCGTTTCCGCCGATGTTGTCATCGGCCGCCGCGGCTGGTGCAAATTTCTCTGCCCGCTCGGCCGGATCGTCAGCCTGGTTTCGCGCATCTCCCTGCTGGAAATGCACAGCAACCACAATGTCTGCGTCAGCAGATGCAGGGTTGACGACTGCGTCAAGGAGAAGGGGTGCCCGATGGGGCTTCATCCGACCGGCATCGACAATTCCGACCACTGTGTTCTCTGCCTGAACTGTGTGCGCAACTGCCCGCACCACTCAATGCAGCTTGATCTGCGCAACCCGGCCTGGGGCCTTTTCAACAAGGCCCGCCGTGGATTCTATGAAGCGCTTTTCAGCGTAACCCTGGTGGGGGTCATCATTGCCGCCAAAGGCACTCCGCTGCTGGCGGGACGCAAACAGGAGGTTTTTCCACATACGCTTTGGAGTTTGAGGGAAACCGGGCTGGCATTATGTATCGTGGCCGGATTTACCGGCCTGGCCATGCTCTCTTCGGCAGGAACTCGCGGAGTCCGCTGGAAAACGGTTTTCACCACCAGCGGCCTCGCCTATCTCCCGCTGGCGATTGCCGGACTCTTCATGATCTATTTCAGGGCATTGGTGGAGGGCGGAGCGGCACTTGTCCCGCTGATAATTTCGGCTGCGGGTCTGGAACAGTTGCTGGATGCGGCCCGCCTGACACCGGAGCTCGGTACGCTGCGACTGCTGATCTATCCGGTACTCGTTCTGGCGGGACTGTTCTCGTGGGTCGTGCTGGGCAAGCTGCAGCGGCAGTACAATCTAAGTTCTTCCGGACTGGCGGGCCACCGCCTGCTGATTCTCCTGGCCGCAGCAGCCTTCATCAGGATTCTGTAAAGACAAAATGGCCAGCCGCCGGAAAATCGGACAGGTATCCGGGGGGAACCGGCGAATCATCCGGGCCGGGCGCCCAGACGCGCGAACAGGCCTCTGCCGCCCCTGGCGCCGAAAGCAGCGGCGCCAGCGGATCGCCGATAATCCGGTACGAATCCCACTGCTCCGGGCGGGGAGGACAGGCATTCAGAATCAGTTCGCCCAGGGTGCAGGCCGGATTTTTGCTGAGCGCTTCACAGATGTTGATGCCCCAGTACCAGTTATCGACGGTCTGGGTCGGACGGACGGCGCTGAAAGCTGCGGCGGCAATCCCGGAGAGCGTGATTGTTTCGGCAAAAGAGAGTCCGACCCGGTGACGGTTGGCGGTGTGGCAGGTCAGCGAGAGAATTGCGCCGGTCGGGCGCCCCTTGGCATGGACCAGATGACGGGTGTGCAGGCCGTGGTAACCAGCCCAGCCGTATGGCCGGCCGTGACCGCAGTACATGGCGACCCCCAGGCCGATCCGCATGGCGGTCAGCAGATCCCGGCGGATAATCCGGTCGGCCGTCCACCAGAAGAGCGGCACGGGGGGGGCTCCATTATCACCGTTCAGAATCTGGATGCTCCTGCGGATCATACGGGTGACATGATCGTCCCACTGCCCCAGCAAAGCAATTGGGCCGCCGCTGCCGGAACGATGATGAACTTCGGCAGCGGCGGCGGCATAACAGCCCAGATCAGACGGGTTGGTAAACGGCAGCCAGCCGACCGGGACCCTGCGGCCATCGGATGCAGTCGCAAAAGGTCCCGGAAGAGCTGTGCGCGGGGTCTGGCGGCGATTGCCGACCAGCAGTACACCCGCGACGTCATCAAGCTGATCCTGCCAATCGTCGGCAGGAGTGATGACCCGCACCGGTCTGCGTTCGCGCTGGGCTTCAATCAGCGGACGCAGAACCGGCAGGGCCTCGGGTGGTGCGCTAAGCAGCCAGGTTTCAGGCATGAACGACATTGGCATACGGCACATAAGGAGCCCAGGCGACCGGATCGCTTGGCGTTGTGTCGAAACGTAATTTCCAGTAGTGATCGATGATGGCGGCTTGCGCCTCCCGGTTGAATGAGTCAAAGGCCTCCTGGTCAGAGGCGGCATTGTTGCGGGCGGTCGTCAGGGCGGTTGCTCCGCCGAAATTATAGGCATTGTTGCCGAATTCAATCTGGGCGTGAATCGCCTCGATCATGTAAAGCGGCCCGGCCACAACGCTCTGCCAGACGTGGGTCAGTTCATGGATCAGGGTTTGCCTGACCACTTGAGCCCAGGATGCAAAGTTGATGACGTACATGGTGGTAAACGGACGCTGGCCGTTAACCAGTTCGATCAGATCGGCCGGCGGGGAGAGTACCGCCACCAGAACCGAATCAAGGTTGATCGATGTTCCGAAGACATCTGCGGCATCTTTACGCTCGTCGGCGGTCAGCGGGCGATGGATGCCGTACCATGTCAGGATGTAGGCAAAGACCAGGGCCAGTGCGCTGGCACCCAGACCGAAAGCGGCTTCGACGATCTCTTTGGCGCTTTGGCCAAGATCACGCATGGCATCCAGAATCCTTCCCCAGCTGTCATCGGCCAGCGAAGTCGCGGCAGCCAGTATCTGGGTAGTCGTGTTTCCGATGGTTTTCACGGCCTCAACGATATTCTTGATCACGTTGCCCGGATGGACAATCGTATCGGCAAACAGGTTTGCCAGCGTCACGCCCGAATCCAGAATCCCTTTGACGATCTCGGTCACAGCCTGAATGGTGCGATTGACGGTCCAGGCGACCAGATCGGCCACTGTCTTGCCGGCATCCAAAAGCGCCTTGGCAATCCTGCCCAGTGCCGGCAATGCGTCTTCCGCCGCCCAGGTCAGCAGGTAACTGATCGAGTTGTTGAGTTTGATGGTTGCCACCACCAGCTGGTCAATCGCAAAGTTTCCGGCGGCTACTGCCCATTCGTACACCACAGTCAGCTTTTCACCGGCATCTTCGACCGCTTTGACGATGGCGTTAAAGGCATCTGTTCCCTTGGCCAGCGCCCAATCCATGATTTCGAGGATGCTGTGCTTGGCATAGCGGATCGCCTCGACCGCCTGCCGCCAGAGCTCTTCCCCCATCGTTTCTACTTTGCTGATCACCCAATCCAGCACATCTCCGACCGGCCCCAGTGCGTGCAGGATGCCATGCACCATCCTGCGAAACATGGTGTAACCCTGCGAAATCGCCGTTTCCAGAAGATTGGCCACCGCCATGCCTGCGGCCAGCATCGCCTCCACCAATCTTGCCCCGACCCGGTAGGTGAAACGGGCCAGTGACGATGCAATTTCCAGCACCGTTTTACCCAGCGCCACCAGCGCCTTGACAATGTTTTTCAGCAGCCCGGCTGCGATATTGATGGTCTTCTTGAGGATGTCAACCATGGTGAGCCCCAACTCCAGGGCGGCCTTGATGACCTTCTGAATGGCGGCAAGGCCATGGGCGGCGACCGCCACAACGAGATTGACCAGCGTCTTGCCGGCGTCCAGCAGCCCCTTGACAACCCTTCGGGCGGTTTCGGCGGCCGTGGCAGCGATGAAGGCCGCCAGGTCAACCATGGTGCCGCCGATTCTGCTCAGTGAACCGGCCACCTCGTCCACATAATCAAGCGCCGAAGCGGCGATGTCGTTCAATATATCCGACACCTGATGTCCAAGATCCATCAACGCCCGCGAGACCGCGTCCAGCAGACTGGACGGCCTGGTAATCACCGCCACCAGGATATCTACGGCAGCGTGACCGAGGGCGACCAGAGCTTTGACGACTCCGCCGACAATCGCCGCTCCGAACTTGAGGGTCTGATAGAGGATGTTGCCGACCTCCTTGCCGATCGCAATCAGAGCCTCAACGAATTTTTCAACCACGCTGTAAACCTGTCCGGCCATCCAGGTTACCAGTTCGCCCAGAGTCCGGCCGATCTGGTCTATCGCTTTCAGGGTTTCCTTCAGCAGTTCCCCTGTGAAATGGACTATCGACGAAAGAACTTCAGTGAGAGCCTTGCCGGCCGCCTCGATACCGCGCAGGATCTGTTTCAGGACCTGGACTCCGGCGTTGAAGGCTCCTTCCACCAGCTCCGCAATCTCCATTCCGGCATGGATTACGGCTCGGACCATGTCTGCCACCTGATTGACCGTCCAGTTGATGACATCCTTGACCGCCGAAGCAATCGCACTGATCGCGCCACCTATTGCGCTGATAACCGCCTGAGCAACAGACTTGACCGCTCCGACCAGAGTATCGACGGCCCCCTCGACCCACTCCACAATCGCGGAGTCAGTGCCCGGCTCCGGCGGCGGAACTTCCTGTTCCCCCAGGCGAATTGCGGCGCCCGCTCTGGAAAACCACAGGGCCAGATCTTTGAAAGCATCATGATCATGCTGACCATCCGGACGGAGCAGAAAATCACCCATGACAACCTTGCCCTGCGCGGCGGGTAAAAAGCCGACCGCATGCACAACCGCCGCGCCGAGTCCCACGTTGCGGTAACCCTGGATACCGGCGCAGCGCTCCTCTTTTGGCGAGGCGGCCAGATGCTGGAAGAAAGTCCGGTGATCATGCAATGTCGCCAGCCCTTCAGCATAAGCTTCGGCCAGCTTGACCGCACTGGAACTGTCCTGGAGCATCGTCTGGCGGAAAGCGACCCCGATTTCGGCGGTTGCGGGCGGCGTTTCCTTGAAGCGCCGCACCATTTCGGCGCGGTCGGACAACGGGGCTGATTTCAGTGTTGTGATGAGTTGCATTTTAGACATTTAGTACACTCCTCAAACAGATGTAATAACCCCTTACCGGGGCAAAGAACCGTTGGCTTTAAACGCAAAAAACCGGATTGCTGTGCTGCTGCCCACACGGTGGCAGCGCCCGGCAATCCGGCCAACTTGGCACAAAGCGGACGGCACCGAATCAAGCCGTCAGACGCACAAAGTTCCGTAGATTTTCCGTCCTTTGATCACTCAAAGTTTGGCAAAACTAATAAGCAAAATATCATACAAAGCATATCTGTCAAGAAATATCGACAAATGCCGTTTTATTAATGCGAACCCCTGGCACCGAATATCGCCATGCCCGGATGGGCGCTTGAAGCAAGATGCGCTTAGGGCGTTGCAGTCAGAATTGGGGGATAAAACTTGACATTGGCCGGTGCATTATTTAGATAAGGAGTCCCATCCACCGCGCAAACAAACATATCATCCCCGAAAGCGAATATCCCATGACCGAAAAAACACCGCTGAACGACATTATTGCCGCCCGCATCGCCGAACAGGGACGGATTACTTTTGCAGATTTCATGGGCGCCTGCCTTTATGAACCGGGTCTTGGCTACTACACCTCTCCCGGGCGCAAAGTCGGCGCCGAGGGTGATTTTTACACCAGCATCACGGTGCATGCCGCTTTCGGTCGTGTAATCGCCCGCGAGATCGCCCAGATGTGGCGCTGCATGGCGATGCCGGCCAGCTTCACTCTGGTGGAGTGCGGAGCGGGCAACGGCCGACTGGCCTGCGACATCATGGATTATCTGGCAGAGCGCGAACCAGAGATGTACCACGGAGTATCCCTGGTACTGGTTGAAAAAGAGCCGTCGCTGGAATCCGCCCAGCGGAAAATGCTGGCGGCTCATGTTGACCGGATCGAATGGCTCTCTCCGGAACAATTCACTTCGGGAAACTTTACCTTCACTGGCTGCCTCTACTCCAACGAACTGATCGACGCGCTGCCGACACACCGCGTACAGATGACACCGGATGGGCTGCGCGAGCTGTACGTGACCATCAAAGATGGTGAGTTTGCCGAAGAGCTGGGTGAGGTTTCCACTCCGGCCATCGCTGAGTATTTGAAGCGCGTGTCGATAACCCTGCACACCGGCCAGCAGGCCGAAGTCAACCTGAGCGGTCCGAAATGGCTGACAGAAGCATGTGCGGCGTTGCAGAGCGGCTTCATTCTGACAATCGACTACGGCTATCCGGCAGAGGAGTTGTATACACCGCTTCGCAAGGCCGGAACGATGCTCTGCTATTACCGCCACCAGACCGAGGAAAACCCTTATATCCGTCTCGGATTACAGGATATCACCACCCACGTGGATTTCACGAGCCTGATGAAACAAGGCGAAGAGCTGGGAATGCAGAACGTCTGGTTTGGAGAGCAGTACCGTTTCCTGATGTCAGCCGGAATTATTGAGGAACTTGAGGACCTGGAACGATCCAGTCTTTCCGATGAGGAGAAGCTGCGGCTGCGCCTGACCCTCAAGAAGCTGATACTGCCGCAGGGGGGGATGGGTGATACCTTCCGGGTGCTGGCGCAGTCAAAGGGCATTGCCAATCCGCAGCTGCTCTGTCAACGCAGGATCGGTTTCTGATGACTCCGCTGGAATCCGCCAATATTCGAGGGATCGTCTTTGATCTGGATGGCACCCTGTATGTCAACAGGGCTTTTGCCGATACGATCCAGGATGCAGCAGTGACCTATGTTGCCGACCTGTTGGGGATCAAGCAGGCTCAGGCCTGCCAGCTGATGACCGATACCCGTTCGCGCCTTTCTGAGCAAAGCGGCGTGCTCCAGACGCTTTCGGCGGTCTGTTGCGAGCTGGGTGGCAACATCGTCGATCTGCACCGCTGTTTTGTGGAAAATCTGCAGCCGGAGGGATATCTTCAGAGGGATGAGCGGATAATCGGGCTGGTGAAACGTCTGTCGCAGCATTTTTCCCTGCATATCTACACCAACAACAACCGCGCCCTGGCAACCCGCATCATCAACCGTCTCGGTCTGGAGGGATTGTTTCAGAACATTTTCGCAATCGACGATGCCTGGCGGGCAAAACCGGATGAGCAGACGCTGACCGATATCCTGGCCAAGACCGGACTGGCTCCGGCCGAGGCGCTCTTTGTGGGTGACCGCTACGATGTGGATCTGCGCCTGCCGGAGCAATACGGCTGTCCGGTTTATCTCAGCCAGACGGTTGAACAATTGCTGCGGCTGGAGGATCTGCTGACCGGCAGAGGCGTTCCGGTCAAATCATAACCAGACGGTTTATATTTAAGAAAAAAGCCCCTTCGCAGATGTGAAGGGGCTTTTTTGTATTCCACAGTTTCAGTATTTTCTAAACATCACGCCGCAGGTAAGCCAGCAATTCCTGCATATCTTCTGGCGGTTCAACCGTAAACTCCTTGTATTCTCCGGTTGCCGGATGGATAAAACCGAGGCAGCGGGCATGCAGGGCCTGACGTCCAAGCCGGTTGATCATGCCGCGCAGCTGCGTATCGGGAATGTTGTTGATCCGGCCACCATCCGGGTAAAGCGGATCGCCCAGCAGCGGGAAACCGGCTTCGGTCATGTGAACCCGGATCTGGTGGGTCCGGCCCGTTTCCAGCCGCAATTCCACCAGAGAGACACGATTGTAGCGTTCTTTTATCCGCCAGCGGGTCACGGCATGCTTGCCATGCCGGGCCTTGCCGGAGAGGCGCAACCGCTCGGTCGGGTGTCGGCCGATAATCCCTTCGATCTTGCCTGAATCTTCCGCTGGATTGCCGAAAATCAATGCCTGGTATATCCGTTTTACGGAATGGACGCTGAACTGTTCTGAAAGCGCATGATGAGCCCGGTCGTTCTTGGCGACCACCAGCACTCCGGATGTGCCCTTGTCCAGACGATGCACTATGCCGGGACGCAGTTCGCCGCCGATGCCGGACAGGTCCGTGCAGTGGGCCAGCAGGGCGTTCACCAGCGTGCCGCTGGCGGTTCCGGGGCCGGGGTGCACCACCATGCCGGCCGCTTTGTTGATCACGATCAGGTCGCTGTCCTCGTAGAGCACATCCAGCGGGATTGCTTCCGCCTGCGGTTCGGCCGGCTGCGGCTCCGGTATCTCGATCTCCAGCAGCTCGCCCCCTTTCAGTTTATGCGAAGGGCGCACCGCTAATCCGTCCACCAGCACATTGCCGTTTTCGATCAGGCGCTGGATGCCGGCCCGCGACTCGCCCTCCATTTCACGGCTCAGGAACAGGTCGATTCTGACCGGTTCTGATTCTAACGGGTATGTCAGTGATATTTTGTCCATGGTACCTTTCAAGCCCGGCGGGCAGGTTAAGCAGGTTAAAAAGCAAAGGCGCACCAGATCAGGCGCGCCTTGTAGGAATATTGAATGTAGTCAGGAACTACCAGATTGAAGATTCTATTTTGCCGGCCCGCTTGATAAGAACATCCACGACGGCCGTGTTGTAGATCGTATCGGGATTGAGATCCGAGGAAACCCTGGAAAGCATATGCTGGCGTCCCTCCTCCAGCTCATCCTTGAGAACATCAAAAATATTATCGTTTTTGATGCCGACCTCAACCTTTTCCTTGTTGTACATGGCCACGTCCGAAAGAATCGCTCTGGCCAAACGTTTTGCCTGGTCGGGATTATCTATCATATTCATGGAAAATTTCCCTCATGCGGTGGAGTTCAAGCACCATACACTATTTTACGCGCAATGCAAAGTAGATGCTTGCATTGCCGCGCCGGACCAGAATTGTCAGGTTTCCGGAACGACTGGAACCGAGTGCGCGATCATATTCAGCGACGTTGGATATCCGTTTGCGGTTAATCGAAATGATCAGGTCGCCGCTGCGGAGACCCGCCTCGGCGGCAGGGCCGCCACGAACCACATCGGCCACGACC
>MTLC01000479.1_pt1 | contig 72375 bp, 79 predicted proteins | sample 1982451 | NCBI WGS metagenome assembly MTLC01 (sample SAMN05710165, study PRJNA340218) | biofilm metagenome | isolation source: sample SPH anode biofilm adapted to +100 mV | place: USA | collected 2012-02-03 | reverse complement strand
AAGTGAATAAAGAGTATTTTTTAAAAGAACAACTCAAACAGATTCAAAAAGAGCTAGGCACGGACAATCAACGAGAAGAAGAGATTGAGGAGTATCGCAAAAAGCTTGAAGCCAAAAAAGAGTATATGGAAGAAGATGCGTATAAAGAGATTAAAAAACAAATTGATAAACTCTCTCGTATGCATCCCGATTCTGCCGATGCCAATTTAATACAAAGTTACTTGGATTGGGTCATTGAGATTCCTTTTGGCAAAGCTGCAAAAAAAAGCTTGGATGTTGCAGAAGTTAAATCTCAACTCGATAAAGACCATTATTCTTTAGAAAAGCCAAAAGAGCGTATTGAGGAGTTTTTTGCCGTGCGCGAATTACTCGCAAAACGTGGCATTGCAGATAAATCTGCCAATGGAGCTATTTTATGTTTTGCAGGCCCTCCAGGTGTAGGTAAAACCTCTTTAGCAAACTCTATTGCTAAAGCTCTTAAACGTAAGTTAGTTCGTATTGCTTTAGGTGGGTTGGAAGATGTGAATGAGCTTCGAGGTCATAGACGAACCTATATCGGCGCGATGCCAGGGCGTATCGTGCAAGGAATTATTGAAGCAGGAGAGATGAACCCTGTTGTCGTGCTTGATGAAATTGATAAAGTCGCGCGAAGCTTTAGAGGTGACCCAACAGCCGTTTTATTAGAAGTGCTTGACCCTGAACAAAATAACAAATTTAGAGACTATTATTTAAACTTTAATATTGATTTGAGTAAAGTTATTTTTATTGCAACTGCAAATGAGGTAGGTTCAATTCCTGCGCCACTACGAGACCGTATGGAATTTATCTCTGTTAATTCGTATACACCACAAGAAAAATATGAGATAGCAAAAAAATACCTTATTCCTCAAGAGTTGAAAAAACATGGCTTGAAAAATAATGAAGTGAATATCTCTAAACCTACTTTACAATTAGTCATTGCCAATTATACTCGCGAATCAGGTGTGCGAAACTTGCGTCGAAGAATTGCGGATATCTTGCGTAAAGTGGCTAAACAACTTTTGTTGAACCCAACGTTAGATAAAGTCAGCATCACGCATACGAATCTTAAAGAGTATCTTCCTAAAACAGTTTTTGAAATTGATGAAGTTGATAAAGAAAATAGTATCGGCATCGTGAATGGTTTGGCGTGGACAAGTGTCGGAGGCGATGTTCTTAAAGTGGAAGCAATTCGGATTCAAGGAAAAGGTGGTATTCAGATTACAGGTTCACTCGGTGACGTCATGAAAGAATCAGCCAAAATTGCACTGAGTGTGGTGAAAGTATTGATTGATAATGGCAAAATTGATGTTCCTCTTTCTATCATCCCTACCTCAGGACTTGACAAAGAAGAAAGTGCTAGAAAAGTAGAACCAAGCGATGTGTACAGACGTTATGACCTTCACATTCACGTTCCTGAAGGCGCTACGCCAAAAGACGGTCCAAGTGCGGGTATTACGATGGCAACAGCCATTGCGTCTATTTTATGCGATAAAAAGGTTAAGAGCGATATCGCAATGACGGGTGAACTTACTTTAACAGGCAAAGTTTTGCCAATCGGTGGGCTGAAAGAGAAACTTATTGCGGCGTACAAAGCAAAAATTAAAACGGCATTGATTCCTAAGAAAAACTATGAAAAAGATTTGGATGAAATTCCGGATGAAGTCAAAGAGAAGATGAAGATTATTCCTGTATCGCGTGTGGAAGAAGTGTTGGAGTATGCGTTAGTGAAATAAAAAGAAGAAGCTAGATGGGTGACCATCTAGCTTTACATGTAAACGTTATTGTTGAAGTTGCTCGAATGGAACTGCAACCACTTTTTTAGTGTCGATGATGTATGGAATAACTGCAGTCGCACGAGCGCGTTTGATTGCTAGTTCTACCATTTCTTGATGTCTTTTGCAGTTTCCTGTCAAACGACGTGGCATAATTTTGTATCTCTCAGAAAGTGAGTGTCTCAAAATTTTTGCATCTTTGTAATCTACGTATTCAATTTTTGCTTCACAGTATTTGCAGTATTTGCGTGCAAATTTTCTTTTCTCTGCCATTTTTTATCCTTTACTTATTTTTATAACGACTCTTAGGCAAAGCCTAATCGTCACTAAAGCTTGCCTTTTTCAAGGCAGATATTTTTACAGTGTTATGTAAAAATCGCTAAAACGGTATTTCATCATCGTTAATATCGATGTCTGGAATTTCATGACCACTAAATTCAGGAGTAGATTGTCTTGGAGCATTGGTAGGTTTTTGGCTTGGAGTGTAACCAACATTAGGCGTACCTTCACCATAACTACCGCTCATGTCACCTTCACTTTGTCCGCGAGCATCTATCATTTGGAGTGTCTCAACAGTAATAGAGTGCTTAGAGCGCTTTACACCGGTTTGATCTGTCCATTGATCCAATTTTAAACGACCCTCAACCAATACTTTTTTGCCACGGCTTAAGTATTGATTGGCGATTTCTGCGGTTCGTCCAAAAAAGGTGATGTCGATAAAGCAAACTTCTTCACCTTGACTACCATCTTGCTTTTTGAAGCGTCGATTGGTTGCAAGACCTGTGGTACAAACTGCGCCACCGTTTGGTAAATAACGAAGTTCACAATCACGTGTGAGGTTACCAAGCATAATTACTCTATTGAACATCATGGCTCCTTAATTAAGCTTCAGTTGTAACGGTTGGTTCTTCTACAATCTCTTTAGATTCAACAACAGGTGCTGGTGCATCACTTTTTTTAGTGATTTTCTCAACTTGTTTTGTCCAGAATCTAAGTTCTTTTTGATTTTCAAATTTAACTGTCATAAAGCGGATAAATTCTTCAGTAATTCTGATGATACGCTCAACTTCTGCAATGGCAGCTGTAGGGGCAGTGAAGTAAAATACTACGTAAGAACCACGCTCAAATTTATCAATTTGATACGCAAGTTTGCGTGTACCCATCTCAAGTGTTGCAGCAATAACTGCACCATTTTTTTCTAAAATTTCTTTTAGAAAGCCTAGTTTTGCTTGTAGTTCTTCTACCGTTAGTGTAGGTTTTACTACAACAAGCAACTCATAATGTCGCATAGTGTCTCCTTATGGATTTCACCCAAATAGTGTTATTTGAGTAAGGATTTTTTAGAATAGGCGTGGATTATACTATAAATAACTTTGAAATTTTATTAAGTTTGAAAGCAGGTAACTTGTTTTTTCAATATTGCCCATTTTTTTCAGGCGATACTCTGCGTCAGTAAGAAGCGATAGGAGTTTATGATAGGTCGCAAGATCAAGCTTAATAGATTGTCTAGACCTTTCATTGGCAAGCTGTGGAGGAAGAGGGTAGCCTAAAATGGCTTTTGCATCAAATGAGCCATGCAGTTTAATATACGCATGAAACATAAACAGTTGTGAAATATGTGTTTGAAGAGCATTAATGATGCGCATCTCTTCAATACCATCGCCTTCAACCATACGAATAAATTCATCTTTAATATCTTTTTTCTCAAGTAGTTTGGTAATAAAGTGATCCATTGAAACGGCACCTAGTCCATAAACATGGGTATTAATATCATTGGTTGTAATCTCTTTATCTAAGATTAAAAGTTTTTCACACTCGTTGATGCATAACGATAAATCTTCCATCTGAATCATATAAAGATGTTGCAAGGCATAACGATCAATTGTAAGTCCAATCGCACGCGCATGATTTTGTAAATGCTGTAAGGCTTCGTTAAAATCCGCTTTAAAAAGTCGTACAAAAAGAGCATTATTCTGCTTTTCAAATAGTTTTGTCATCGGAGTAGCTTTCTTGTCTTCTCCGAAATATTGGTAGATAAAGTAACTTGAATCATTTTTTAAACACAAATCAATCAAGACATCCAACTCTTTTGAAGGAAGCGTTTTATCTGTTTTTAAAATCAAAATATTGCGATCACCAAATAAAGAGGATTGTGAAAGAAAGTTTTTAGCAGAACTAAAATGGTACTCATCGTAGTACATCATCAATTTCTCATCGGTTTGTACATTTAATGTTGTGAGCAGTTGTGAAGCTAAAAGATTGTTTTGGTAGGAACATGCCCCATAAAAAAGAGACGATTTGAGTGGTTTTCCTGTTCTTAATAGGTTCTCAAACTCTTTTTTATACATCAAAACTCCTTGTAACTCGTGCATAAATGCGAGCGGTTGCGATATTGCTTTCAACAATTTTAATCTCAATGCGTTGTAAGAGATGGACATCGTTATCAAGTAAAAAAATACGAGCGCCTTTGAGCTCATCATCCAGTTTTGCAATAGGATTTTGTTCTGCATCGACCACGATAGCCTTAAAATTTTCACCGACATGTAAGGCCATATAGCGTGCAAATTTACGGTCCATATAATCCCATGCGACTTTATCGCTTTCTCTCTCAAGCAAGCTTATTTTTTCACATAAGGCGGCAATGTCTTTGAGCAAAAAATTTAACTTTTTATCGTCATTAGCACATTTTGCTTTTAAAAGGCGATGCAGTGTTAAATCGCTGTAACGTCTAATAGGCGAAGTGAAGTGCGTGTAAATGTCAAAACCAAGACCAAAATGTCCTTTGTTCTCCGGCTCATAAATGGCTTTCTTTTGACTTTTAATGATAAGTTTATCAACTTCATCGCGTAGCCCTAATGCATCTGCTTTTATCTGTATGTCTTGAATCATTTTAGGAATATTTGCGATTAATTTAGCATTAATACCAATCAGCGCAAGGTCATTTAAAAGAGCTTCCATGCGCTCGTATGAAGGGCTTTCATGGGTTCTAAAAATGCCAAAGCCCAATTTTTTTGCAGCCGCTTTATTCGCTAAAAGCATACAATCTTCAATCAATCCATGCGATGGCGTCTCGTCTTCTATAACCGTAGAAACTAAATTTTGATTTTCATCGACGCGCATTCTTACTTCAGAAGAGCGAAATGAAAAAGCGTTTTCAAGTCGTATGGTTCGTAACTTTTGGGTGAGCGTCTGCAGTGGTAAGAGATACTCTAAAATAGTTTTATCTGCGGCATCGGCGTCTGCAATTTTCCCCTCAAGAAAAAGGTCAATTTTTTCGTAGGTATAACGTTTTTTTGAGTGAATAATGCTCTCAAAAAGTTCTTCTTTGAGTGGTTTACATGTAAGCGGATCAAGAGTGATTTTAAACGAATAGGCTAGTCTGTCCACATTGGGTTTGAGCGAGCAGATATTTTCACTTAAAGCGCGTGGAAGCATTGGTACGGATTTGTGAGGAAAATAGATAGAAAAACCACGTTCAATGGCTTCTTTATCAATGGCTCCCATTGCATACACATATTCGCTTACATCAGCAATAGCAACGTATAAAATGTGATTGGCGGTATCAAAATAAATGGCATCATCAAAATCTTTTGCGTCCACAGGATCAATCGTACAAAAGGGTAAGTGTGTCAAATCTACTCGGTTGGGATAATAGGACTTTTCAACAAAATCGCCATGACTCTTGGCTTCCGCTTCCGCTTCTTTGCTAAAGTGTTCTTTTTTTTCAAAGAGTGCTAATGAAATTTTCTCATCAACCAGCGGATCTTCTAAAACGCCTAAGACTTCTTCGATAGTATTGGTTGTGTTATCGACTTTTAAAACAGAACCAAAGGGGAGTTGTTTGAGTGATTTTTGGCTTGCGGTGATTTCAAAAAGTGACTCGTTTTTGATGTTAATACCAACCACTTTGCCTTTTTGCATTTTGGTATAAACGATACTTTTGGCAAAAGCACGTTGAGCGATATAGACGACAACTGCTTTAGGTCTGCGGCTTTTCTTGTTAATAACCCTTTTTGCTACGACTAAATCACCACGCATGGCACCATGAAGACCAGAGGCTTCTATTAAAATATCTTTAGAGAGTGCCGTGTCGAATGAGCTTAAAAAACCTGTTCCGCTGAACGCGACGTCGAGTTTTCCTACGACATAGGAATTATCAAGCAGATAAAGACCATTTTTTAAATTAAGGGCTCCTAACTGAAGAAGAGCTTGGAAGTGGGGGAGAAAAGAGGCTGGCACATCTTTTTGTGCCACCCCTTGTATAAGGCTTAGTAGAAAATCTTTCACTGTTTAAATTGCTCTACCGTTTGAAGATATGCCTCATGCTCAATGCCGTATGCATCGAGTAATGCCAGTGTATTTTGAATCGAGGTATCGCTGAGTTGTGCAAAAATATTAATACTGCTTTGAACAATATGCAATGCTTGTGCAAACGGGCGAATATGCTCTTGTGCATCTTGTGGCGTGACTGAGAATTTGATGGATTCGACGAGCTCGCTCTCCAAATTCCATTGTTCAAAAATCTTAGCGGTAATTTCCTCATTAGAAAAGCCAACATACTCTTTTTCTAAAGCGGAAAGTTCCGAAGGCGTTTTAATCGCAAGAAGAGCACGTTTAAACGCTTCATCTTTGTTTTGTTCAATCAATTCATGCGCAATAATAATTTTACCGACTTCCATCATGAAAGAGGCTGGTTGCAAAATATCAAGCATCGCTTTATTGACTTTTGAATACCACTTAAACATGAAGGTACTTTGAAGGGTACTGATTTCAAGAAAAGTGTTGTTATTTAAATGATACGGTTCAAGGTTGATTTTAATATTTTGTTTAATGGCACTTGAGAGTGCAAAGCCTCGTACGGTTGCCATACCAAATAAAGAGACAGCATGTGCGATATTTTTAATCTCACGGCTAAATCCGTACAAAGGTGAATTGGACGATTTTAAAATATTAGCTGTTAGCATTGGATCACTTTCAACCACTTTAACAAGATCTGCTAAAGAACTATTTTTATCGACGCAAATACGCTGAATTTTTACAACCGTGTCATCAAGTGGGGGTAGAGCTTTAATTTTCTTTAAAATATTCTCATCCATAATTGATTCCTAGTAATGTTAGTTACCATATTTTAGCGGTAGTTCGTTTATAGTTTCCTTTCGCCCTTTTACATGTAAAGTTTTTAAGTAACTATTCTGTAAAATGCGTGAAATTTATATTACATTATAAGGATTCAGATATGGCAATAACCGTCTATTATGACAAAGATTGTGATTTAAGCATCATTCGTTCAAAAAAAGTTGCGATGATCGGTTTTGGTTCTCAAGGACATGCACATGCAGAAAATCTTCGTGATAGTGGTGTTGAAGTCGTTGTTGGTCTTAGAAAAGATGGCAGTTCATGGGCAAAAGCGGAAGCAAAAGGCTTTCGTGTTATGAGCGTTGGCGATGCAACGAAATACGCAGATGTTGTTATGATTTTATTGCCAGATGAGTTGCAAGGCGATGTGTTTGCCGCAGAAATTAAACCCAATTTGAGTGCGGGCAAAGCGATTGCATTTGGTCATGGTTTCAATATCCATTATGGTCAAATTATCACTCCAAAAGGTATTGATTGTATCATGATTGCTCCAAAAGCACCTGGTCATACGGTAAGAAGTGAGTTTGTTAATGGTGGTGGAATTCCTGATCTTATTGCCGTAGATCAAGACGCAACAGGTTCAGCAAAAGCATTGGCACTTAGCTACGCGTCTGCTATCGGTGGTGGACGAACAGGTATTATTGAGACAACCTTTAAAGACGAGACTGAGACTGACTTATTTGGTGAGCAAGCTGTTCTTTGTGGCGGCGTTACTTCTCTTGTTGAAGCGGGTTTTCAGACATTGGTCGAAGCAGGTTACGAGCCTGAGATGGCATACTTTGAGTGTTTACATGAACTTAAACTCATCGTTGATTTGATGTACCAAGGCGGTATCGCTGATATGCGTTATTCTATCTCTAATACAGCAGAGTATGGTGATTATGTGAGTGGAAAACGTGTGATCAATGCTGAGTCAAAAGCAGCCATGAAAGAGATTTTAGCTGAAATCCAAGATGGCCGTTTTGCAAAAGATTTTATTTTGGAGCGAAAAGCAGGATATACTCGTATGAATGCTGAACGTGCTAAAACAGAAAGAAGTCTGCTTAATAAAACAGGTGAAAAACTAAGAGCGATGATGCCTTGGATTACTTCTAAAAAAATCATTAACAAAGATAAAAACTAAATTATGTTACTTTGCTAGTATCAATGCTAGCAAAGTTTTTTAATGTAAGTATGAGCATAATAACGCTTTAGGTCGTATTGTGCTCATAAAAATAAAAAAAATTGTGCGTTACCAATAAGATTTTGAATAGATAAAGAGGTTACATGGGTATTGTGATTACCGTAACGTCTGGTAAAGGTGGTGTTGGTAAATCAACCACAACCGCAAACCTAGCCGTTGGACTTGCAAATTTAGGTAAAAAAGTTGTAGCAATTGACTTTGATATAGGTCTTAGAAATCTAGATATGATTTTAGGTCTCGAAAACCGCATTGTGTATGATGTTGTCGATGTCATGGAAGGTCGTTGTAACCTTGCTCAAGCACTGATTAATGATAAAAAATCCAAAACCCTTTATTTCTTACCTGCAAGTCAGACAAAAGATAAAGACATTTTAAGTAAAGAAAAAGTCAAAGCTTTGATAGAAAGCCTCAAAGAGAATTTTGACATTATCTTAATCGACTCACCCGCTGGAATTGAGAGTGGATTTGAACACTCTATTTTTCTTGCAGACCGAGCACTCATCGTTTCAACACCGGATGTAAGTTCTGTACGCGATGCAGATCGTGTTATTGGCATTATTGATGCTAAAAGCGAAAAAGCAACCAATGGACAAGAAGTTGAAAAGCATGTTATTATTAACCGCATTAAACCTGAAATGGTCGATGCTGGCAATATGCTCAGTGTTGAAGATGTGTTGAGCATTTTAGCCTTGCCACTCATTGGTATTGTTCCTGATGATGAAGATATTATTACTTCGACCAATACGGGAACGCCGATTGTGACAAAAGATAAATCGCTTGCGGCTGAAGCTTATCGTCGTATTGCGCGTCGCATTTTAGGAGAAGAGGTTGAGTTTCTTGATATTAGGGCGAAGAAAGGACTTCTTGCAACGATCAAAGGAATTTTCAAATGAGTTTTTTTGATTCACTTTTTGGGCGCAATAAAAATACAGCGCATGTCGCGAAAGACCGCCTTAAAATTATGCTAGCGCATGAAAGGGCTAGCTGTAAATTACCGTATTTAGATGACCTTCGTAATGACTTGATTGCTGTCATCAAAAAATACACCAAAGTAGAAGATGTTAAAATTACTTCTCACAATAATCAAAATCTGGAATTCTTAGAAGTTGAAGTAATTCTTGGAAAGTAATGTAATTTATGGTAAAAAGAAATAAAGAAAAACACACAAAAAAAGTAACGCCTTCGCATCAAGAGATTCGTTCAAGTACTTTGAAAAAATACAGCTTGATGATTATGTTTGTATTAACATTGGTGATGATCGCCTTTGGCGGTTATCTCTACATGACAACCTCGTATCAGCATTACAAAGCGATTCAACAGCAGCAAAATGCATCAACGGATGAGTTAATGCGCAAAATGAAGCAGATGTTGGACGATGAAAAAACACGTTTGGCAGCGCTTCCTCCTGTGCCAACAACAGAATCCAATGAAAGCAACATCACCACGCCAAAAACCACAACAACCACGCAAGAGAGCAATCTCACAACCAAAGAGCCTGCTGTCTTTCCTGAAAACAATCAGAGTGTTGCACCTATAGTAATGGAAAGTAGCGTGCCTAAAGTGGCTACTTCAGTTAAAGAAGACGATAAAAATCATGACCGCTCTGAAGTTCAAGAGTACCAACGTAGTTTAAAAGATGAAAAAATAGTCTCTAAACCTACAGAAGTGATTCGTAAAAAGTATCCTGCTGGGACAACGCCAAGGTTAGCGATTATCTTAGATGATGTTTCTTTCCCATGGCAGACACGTTTGATCAAAGAGATACCCTATAAGGTAACCCCCTCTTTTTTCCCGCCAACCAAAGGACATCCAGAAACCGTTCGCCTTTCTCATGAATTTGAATTTGCGATGATTCACTTGCCGTTAGAATCAAAATATTACTCTCGTCCTGAGGAAGATACCCTCAATACAACCGATGGCATTGATGTTATTGAAAGACGTATCAAACGCATTAAAGAATGGTTTCCTCAAATTAAATACTATAACAACCATACGGGTGGCTCCTACACGGCTGATTATAATGCTATGGATCGTTTAATCAAAGTGATGAAAGAAAATGGGTTGATTTTTGTGGACAGTCGAACGATTGGAAGCAGTAAAGCTCCAGCAGTGTGTAAAAAATACGACATGTTCTTATATTCACGAGATGTCTTTTTAGATAACTCATTGGATAAACCTTTAATTCGTGAACAATTGCGTCAAGCTGTGACAAAGGCCAAGAAAAATGGTTATGCGATTGCTATTGGGCATCCTCATAAAAATACGTTGGAAGTTTTGCGAGATTCTAAAGATCTCTTAGAAGGTGTTGATCTCGTTTATCTTAAAGATTTGTGATGTTTCAAACCATAGACTTTCATATTCCTGAATTAGAGAGCATGAAAGTCTATCCTTCTGCTTTGTATTTTTTAGGAAACGTCTCTCTTTTAAAACGTCCTAAAATCGCAATCGTCGGTACACGCCGTCCAAGTGCTTACACCAAAGCCTATACGCAGATGTTAGCACGTAAACTTTCTCAAAACGGTTTATGCATTGTCAGCGGTGGCGCACAAGGTGTTGATGCTATAGCGCACGTGGGGGCAAAAAGTAACAATACCATTATGGCCGCAGGTACGGGGCTTGACATACGCTATCCTGCTATCAATCAAAAACTGATTGCGGAAATCGAATTACACGGATTGGTCATCAGTCAATTTGAGGCAGGTAAACCCTCAACAAAATGGAATTTCCCGCTACGTAATGAACTGATTGTCGCCCTTGGAGACGAGCTCATTGTCACACAAGCCGATTTGAAAAGCGGTAGCATGCGAAGCATTGAATACGCCCTTAAGATGCAAAAGCAAATCTATGTGTTACCTCAACGTTTGGGTGAAAGTGAAGGCACACATTGGTTATTAAAGCAAAACTTGGCAAAATCAATTGATGATATTGAAACCTTCTGTGGACGTTTTGGCTCCATACCGAATGTTGAAGATAATGCATTTTTAACGTACTGTGACACACAACCTTTGTACCACGATGCCGTAGAGCGTTTCAGTAAAGAAGTGTTTGAGTACGAATGTTTAGGACAAATAATCGTTGAAAATGGGCGCATTAAACGCGCATGAAGGATAAGAAATGATTGGTTTTGAATGGATACTTGCATTTTTGGTTTTAGGAGCCGTGGTTGGCTTTATGGCGGGTCTGTTGGGTATTGGCGGCGGTGGCATTATGGTTCCTGTTTTAACAAGTATTTTCTTGGCACAAGGCATACCGGTTGAGCAAGTGGTTCATATGGCTCTGGGTACATCTATGGCGTCGATTGTTATGACCTCTTATGCAAGTATGCGGGCACACCATAAACGAGGTGCGGTGCAATGGAATGTGGTTAAAATGATGGCAAGCGGTGTCATTATAGGTACTTTTGGTGCTACTTTTTTAGCATCTAGCATGAAATCATCTCAACTTGCTATTTTCTTTGCGGTGTTTATGGCCTATGTGTCTATTCAGATGGCAATCGATAAGAAGCCTAAACCAAGCCGCGAACTTGTCAGCAACAAAGCGCTTTTTGGTGGTGGTACGTTTATTGGCATTGTCTCAGCGCTTGTCTCTATTGGCGGCGGCTCACTGACCGTTCCTTTTTTGGTCTGGCAAAATGTTGATTTGAAAAAAGCGATAGCCACATCGGCTGCAATTGGTTTTCCTCTTTCTATCGCAGGTACAGTGGGTTACATGGTCAATGGTATGATTCACTCACACACTTCTTCAGATATGGTACTAGGTTTTGTCTATCTTCCTGGTGTGATTTTGATTTCTGCAGTGAGTTTTTTTACTGCACCACTTGGTGCAAAAATGGCGCATAATTTACCCGTTGCCAAACTAAAAAAGATTTTTGCGTTACTCTTAATGAGCCTAAGTATTAAGATGCTGACATCGGTTTTGTAAGTTTTACATGTAAAAGGGTTTGTGATGGCGATAGAAACAGTAAAAGCCTATTTTAAAGAGCATCATATGGAAGATGCTGTGATTGAGTTTACAAAGTCCAGTGCCACGGTTGAATTAGCTGCACTTGCACTGGGCTGTGAACCTGCACGCATTGCAAAAACGCTCTCCTTTTATAGGGGAGAGAACGCTGTGTTAATTGTTACGGCGGGTGATGCTAAAATTGACAACCAAAAATATAAAGAGCATTTTCAAGAAAAAGCAAAGATGCTAAAATACGAAGATGTTGAAACTTTGATAGGACATGGTGTGGGTGGCGTTTGCCCCTTTGCCGTGAATGAGGGTGTTGCCATCTACTTAGATGTCTCACTCAAACGGTTTGATATTGTCTATCCAGCAGCAGGCAGTGCCAACAGTGCTATTGCCTTAAGCTTAGAAGCATTAGCTTTTCATTCTAAGACTTTAGGTTGGATTGATGTGTGCAAAAATTGGCACGCGTAGTTTTACATGTAAAGAGGAAAAATAGATGAAAAAATATTATTGGTTGGTTTTACTGTTACCCTCTTTGTCTTTTTGTGGAAGTAATCCTTTTTTAGAGATTCAAGCAAAAGAGGCTACAAAACACTGTATGGAAACTTCAGAGATTCAAAATACTTACACTCCAGAAACCCTTTTCCAATCCAGCGCGTTATGCGTTGAAGAGGAAAAATACCCTCAAGCCGTTGAGCTTTATCTTGTGGCAATAGCGTATGGAAATTACGATAGCGCTAGAGTGTTAGATAAAACGGCAAGACAAGCTTTAGATAACCTCAAAACCAGCAATTTTGGTGATATTGATGCGCGTAAACGCAATCTTTTTGCCGAGGCACTTCGTACGCGTTTAGACAATATGAAACAGAGTTGCTCGTTTCTTGTCGCATTAGGAAAACCTAATTATTATCCACGTTATATGGTGCAAGCGGGTGAAAATGCGCTGATTCAAAAATCGAACAACAGCTTAGTCCCAAATTACAATGAGAAAGAGCTCTGGCACGACACGCTTTTTACCTACCTTCGATGTCCGTAAACCTTTTACATGTAAAACTGCAAAGAGCGCTTTAAATCAATCTAGGTTACAATAGATTCCTTATTTCAACAACGAGTAATCATAGTGAAAAAAATGGCATGTATCGATGTGGGGTTAAAACGTATAGGATTAGCCTTATGTCTTGGCGCAAATATTGTCACTCCACATGAAGCAATTTTACGTAAAAATCGCGACCAAGCGGCGCGAGATGTCGATGCTTTTCTAAAAGAGTGGGGTATTGAATGTTTGATTGTGGGGCTTCCAAAAGGCGGAAGTAGCAGTGAAGAGATGGAACGAAGAATTAAACATTTTGTGAGTTTGCTGTCATTTAGTAATGAGGTCATTTATCAAGACGAATACGGCTCAAGCAATGAGGCAAAAGAGATGATGCAAGGTGTTACCCGCCAAAGACGTGATGGAAAAATTGACTCCATGGCGGCTAAAGTTATTTTAGAGCGTTATTTAGATGCACAAAAGGCGCACCATGGTTGAGCTTGAGGTTGCCGAAATTATCGGGACGATTGCGTTTGCTTTGAGTGGTTTTTACGTGGCTATCAAAGATAGATTGGATTTATTGGGTATTTTTATCGCTTCTTTTTTGACGGCATTAGGTGGAGGACTCGTTCGTGATACCTTAGCCAGTCGCGCGCCTTATACGTTTACGCACCTTTTACCCTCAATTTTGGTGATTGGTGTTATTGCATTAAGTATCGTATTGAAGCTGCATCTTAAAGATGAAATCGAGAAGAAGTTTTATTTTATTATCAGCGATACATTGGGGTTAGTCTCGTTTTCAATTTCAGGTGCATTGGTTGGATTGCAAGCCGATTTTAATTTTTTCGGCGTTATTTTATTGGCATTAGTGACAGCCGTAGGCGGTGGTGTGGTCAGAGACATTTTACTCAACCGTGTTCCGTTACTTTTAACCAGTGAATTTTATGGAACGGTTTCTTTGTTGGTTGGGGCGATTTTGTATGTTTTTGAACAATTGAGTATCAGTGGCTATCTTTCATTTATGGCCGTTTTTGCTTTTGGTGTGACGCTTCGTTTGGTGGCTTATTATAAACAGTGGCAGTTGCCCAAAATTGGGTAGCACTTTTGTGCTATAATGCGATTTTTTTAGAGGAGTGAATTATGGATTTAGAAACAATGGATAAAGAGTACGTTCTTCACACGTACGCACGAAATTATGTCAATTTTAAACACGGAATTAACGCAACACTTTTTGATGATAAGGGTAGAGATTATATTGATTTTACAAGTGGAATTGGCGTGGTGAGTGTCGGTCATGGCAATCAGCGCTTAGCCGATGCCATTAGCGACCAAGCACGCAATCTCATTCATACCTCCAATCTGTATATGATAGAACCGCAAGCAAGACTGGCTAAAAAAATCAATGAACTCACGGGATTCGACGTGAGCGTTTTCTTTGGAAACTCAGGTGCCGAAGCCAATGAGGGCGCGATTAAACTTGCACGAAAATACGGCGAGAAAAAATTTGCCAATAAAAAATACAAAGTCTTAACGCTTGAACATTCGTTTCATGGCAGAACCATTACTACGGTAAAAGCAACAGGACAAGAGAGCTTTCATAAAAGTGCGTTTGCACCGTACCCTGAAGGTTTTGCATATACGAAAGCCATTGCGGATTTGTACAATGCGATTGATGATGAAACCATTGCCGTTATGATTGAACTCGTACAAGGTGAAGGCGGGGTTAAAGCGTTTCCAAAAGCGGAGATTCAACACCTTGCGAAGTTTTTGAAAGAGAAAGAGATTTTATTGATTATTGATGAAGTTCAAAGCGGTGTTTTTCGAAGCGGCGAATTTTTAGCAACCTCGTTGTATGACATTGAACCTGACATCATCACTCTTGCAAAAGGGCTTGCGGGTGGTGTGCCAATAGGTGCGGTTGTGACCAAACATAAAGACATCTTTGAAGCGGGAGACCACGGAAGTACTTTTGGTGGTAATTTCCTCTCAACCCGTGCAGGACTTGAAGCATTGGCCATTTTAGATGAGTACAAACAAAGTGGTATGCTTGATAAAACACTTATCTATTTTGAGGAAAATCTTAAAAGAGTGTGTGCTGCATATCCTTCCTTGTTTGAAAGTGTGGAAGGTCTTGGTATGATGCGTGGAATTCGCTGCAAAAGTGCGGATATCCTCGCCAACGTTATTAAAAAAGCGTTTGAAAATGGACTGTTGGTTCTTAAAGCGGGACAAAATACACTTCGTTTCTTACCGCCTCTTACGATTTCAAAAGAAGAGATTGATGAGGGCTTCAAACGTTTAGAAACAGCGTGCAAAGCACTTAGCTGAGGCCTGTTTGAAATTTAGCGCGTATATGCATGAATGGCTCTATGGAAAAGAGGGCTATTACACCAAAGAGCGAATCATTGGCAAAGAGGGTGATTTTTATACGGCTGTGAGTACCAGTATGTTTTTTGGTGGTTCTATTGCTAAAAGATTGATTTCAACGATAGAGAGTGGATTTTTAAGTCCATCGACCTTTGTCGTTGAAATTGGTGCGCACAAGGGCTATTTATTAGCCGATATGATTCAATTCATCTATACACTCAAACCTGAACTTCTCCAAACCTTAACCTTTGTCATCGTCGAGCCGTTTTCAAAAAACCAAACCATGCAAAAAGCATATTTTGATGAAGCCTTTGGCGATGCTATTACTCTTCTACATGTAAAAGATTTAGAAGCGTTTTCGTGCCATGAAGCCTTTTTTGTCGCTAATGAAATTTTTGATGCCTTTGCTTGTGAGGTAATTAAAGAGGATAAGATGCTTTTTATTGAAAATAGCACAGCCTATTTTGATACGATGGATGATAGAACAAGAACATATGCGCATGAATATGGCATCACGAAGGGTGAACTTTGTTTAGAGTATGAGCCGTTCGCCGCTTCTATGGCCCAATGTGCCAAACGGTTTGAATTCGTGACATTTGATTATGGTCAAAAAGAACCAAGGGAAGATTTTTCGTTGCGTGTGTATGCAAAGCACACCGTCCATCCTTTTTTTGCATTAACCCATCTCGTTGAAGAGTCTTTACAAGAGAAAGAGTCCTTTGACACTTTCTTTGCTCAGTCAGACATTACGTATGATGTCTGTTTTAACCATCTTTTTCATGCCTTCAAAAAAGAGGGGATTCGTATTGAGCAGTTTAGCTCTCAAATGAAGGCATTGGTCAATTTTGGCTTAATTGAATTATTAGAACTTTTTGCACAAAAAGTCTCTCCTAAAGTTTATGAGCAAGAAGTCAATCGTGTGAAAACATTGATTGACCCTTCTTTTATGGGAGAACGATTTTGTATGGCATGTTTTCGTAAAGGAGAAGAGAATGCATCTAATCATTAATGGTGAGGTAAAAGAGAGTCACGCAGCAACCATTCAAGACCTCATAAATGAACTTGGCATTGAAAGTAAAGTAATGGCGGCGGCTGTGAATATGAACGTGATTAAAAAAGAGCAGTGGGAAACGCATCTTTTATGCGAGAATGACCGTGTTGAGTTTTTACAATTTGTCGGTGGCGGTTAATGCCACAAAGCAAGAGATTCTTTTTTCCCTTCTATCACAGCAACCGCAACGGCAAAACCATTGTCATGTGTGATTGAAAGTGAAACATCTGTAATAGCATAGGTTTCGATAAGGTGTTTGGACAGGGTGAAATGAGGCGCATTTTTTGCGTCTTTATAGAGTTTAATATCAAAAAAACCGCAAGTAGAACTAATACCTGTTCCTAATGCTTTTGAAATGGCTTCTTTTGCCGCATAAAAACCAGCCGCAGTTGCGTCATTTTTAACGAAAGAGCGTTCTTCTGGCGTGAGAAATTTTAAGAGCGCTTTATCACCAAAACGCTCTTGAAGCTTACGAATACGTTCAATAGAAACGATATCAATCCCTATCATTGAACCACAAAATCTGTAAAGTAGATATTTTTGACTTGTCCATCGGAGAGGTTTTCATTGATTTTATCAAGAACCTCTTCTTTGAGTTTATCTTTACCTTTTAAGGTACTGATTTCTTCAAATGTTTTGGATGAGAATGTACGGATAATAATGTCACGAATAAGCGATTTTTTATGGTCCATCTCTGGTTGTAATTTTGCATCACTGAGTTCTAAATCAATCGAAACTTTTAAAAAGCGGTTACCACTTTCGCTGAGTAAATTCACAACGAATTGCGCCATAGGATACATTGGTCCAATGACAAGATGGTCTGTTGATCTTTTGGTTTTTTTCTTTTCTGTTTTAACGTCTTGATGACTGGTATCCGCATTTGCAACCGTCGCTTCATCATGGCTACCGCCTAAGAGAAAAAACGCAGCCGCGCCACCACCTACGAGCAGTACTACCAATAATACAATGATGATAATAAGAACCGTGTTACCTTTTGATTTTTTTTCAACTGCGACGTCACCATCTTCGGGTTTTTTACCAGCCATTTTGTTTCCTTCTTTTACATGTAAATCTTAACTTTTAGTCATATCGACTAAAAGTTGAAAAATTTTACATCCATTCTATTAATTTTGAAACTTCATCAATGTTATAGCACTTCACTCCATCAATACTTTCAAGCGGAAGCGATGGCACGACGGCTTTTTCAAAGTGTTGTGATTTGGCCTCTTTTAAACGCAAATCAAGGTTGAAAATATCGCGTACATCACCGATTAATGTCACTTCGCCGATAAAAACAGTATCTTTGCTAATGGGGCGATTGCGATAAGAGCTGATGATAGCGGCTATAATGGCTAAATCAGCAGATGTTTCTGTGATTTTAATGCCACCTGCAATATTGATATAGACATCGTATTGATTAAACGGAAGGTCTAGTTTTCGCTCCAAAAGCGCTAAAAGCATCGTGAGACGATTGAGTTCATATCCCGTGGCACTGCGTTTTGGATTGGGGTAACCGCTATCGCTCACTAAAGCTTGCACTTCTAAAACGATAGGGCGACTTCCTTCCATTAAAACCGTAATGGCAGAACCTGCTTGTGCACGACCTCTGGTAAAAAACTTTTTAGAAATATCTTTGGCACTGACCAAACCAATTTTGGTCATCTCAAAAATACCGACTTCGCTGGTGGTTCCAAAACGATTTTTAAAGCCTCTTAGAAGTCTGAGTTCTCGGGAAGAATCGCCTTCAAAATAGAGTACCGTATCGACCATGTGTTCTAACACTCTAGGTCCTGCAATAGAGCCATCTTTGGTAATGTGTCCGATGATAAAAATGGCAATATTGCACTCTTTTCCAAAACGCATGAGCTCAAATGTGATTTCTCTTACTTGTGAAACGCTACCCGGTGCTGAGGCGATTTTTTCACTGTAAATGGTTTGGATAGAGTCGATAATTAAAACCTCAAAGGACTGTTTTTCCAATTCAGAAAAAATGGTATCCAGTCTGATTTCTGAGAGTAAAAAAAGATTGGGATAGTTGCTATCAACACGGTTGGCGCGTAATTTAATTTGGCTAGAGGATTCTTCACCACTGACGTACAGAACTTTCTTCCCTTCTTTGGCCAGGTTTCCAGCAATTTTTAAAAGGAGGGTTGATTTGCCAACACCGGGACTTCCGCCGATGAGTGTTAAACTCCCAGCAACAATGCCTCCACCAAGAACCAAATCTAGCTCGGAATCTCCTGAACTAAACCGGTCAATGTGTTCAAATAAAACCTCTGTGATTGGAATAGCCGCACTATTCTGGGGAGAATTTGGTTTTGAAGAGACCTCTTTGAGCACTTCAATTTGTTTTTGTGAAAGCTCAATGAATTCATCCCATGCCCCACAATTAGGACATTTTCCAAGCCATTTTGCGCTTTGATGCCCGCAGGCTTGGCACTCAAAAAGAATCTGTTTTTTAGCCATTGGTCGAAGTGAAAATTGAATCTAAAATGGTATCAATATAGTCATCGGGGTTAAATGGAATTAAATCATCTTTCCCTTCACCGACACCAACATAAGCGATAGGTAGTTCGAGTGCTTTAGCGATACCAAAAAGCGAGCCACCTTTTGCCGTACCATCAAGTTTGGTAATAATAATAGCATCAATGCTGACCATATCATGAAAGGCTTTGGCTTGATTAATGGCAGACGTTCCTTGTGTACCATCTAAAATTAAAATTTTACGGTGGGGTGCGCCAAGAAGGGCTTTATCGCAGATACGCACGATTTTTTTAAGCTCGTTTGCTAAATTGACTTGATTGTGAAGTCTGCCTGCAGTATCAATAATGACATGGTCTACTTTTTTAGCAATCGCTGAGCTAATGGTGTCATAAGCTACAGCAGAAGGGTCATGCCCTTGTTGAGTGTAGACAATCCCTACATCAAGACGTTCTGCCCAGCTTTTGAGCTGTTCAATGGCCGCAGCCCTGAAGGTATCGGCGGCACCTAAAAGAACGCTTTGTCCCTCTTGTTGGTAATTGTGTGCCAGTTTGGCAATGGTAGTTGTTTTTCCTGCGCCATTCACACCGATAATAAGTTCAACAAATGGCTTTTGCGCTGTTGTGACTTCTGGTGTTTTGTACGTAAAATAGGCTTTTAAAACACGTTTAACATCGGCTCGTACGACATTTTGTGCTGGGGGAAGATAATAGATAATTTCTTCAACCAATTCATAAGGAATATCTGATTCGATTAAAATTTCTTCCAAAAGAGCCTTGTCGATTTTCTCGACTTTTTCAGGAAGAATCTCTTTAATAGCACCGAGTGTTTTATCAAGCCCTTTTTTAATAAAGCTAAACATTAAAGCACTTTTTTGATATCGGCATCAATCATCTCTTCGGGTATTGCACCGACATAATGGGTTGAGTATTGTCCATTTTTATCGTATAAAAACATTAATGGAATATTCTTGACTCCACCAACACTCTGTGCAAATTTAAAATTGTCGATACCATTGGTAATGATGTAATTAATATTATTGAATTTCATAAAATTACTGATCTCTTCATTGGATTTATTCTCTTCAAGTAAAACACTAATAATGACAAAATTCTCTTTATACTTCTCTTGAAGGCTAATTAAATGGGGAATTTCTGCTTTACAGGGAGGACACCATGTGGTGAAAAAATTGACTAAGACGACTTTATTTTCATAGCCTGAAAAACTATATCCTTTGTCTTTTGCTGTAACGACTATCTCTTTTCCTGTAATATCATGTAAAACAATCTTCTCTATTTTAACTTCTTCATTGGTTGTAATGTTGTTATCAGCTTTCTTTTTTTCAGAAGAACAACCGCTTAAAAAAAGTAGGGCGCAAGAGGTAAACAGAGCAATCCAAAATTTCATTGTGATCCTTTTTTTAGATTATAAAGGATATGATTGTAGTCAAACAAGCCTTAAAGTGACAACAATGGAAAAAATTAAGTTTGAAAACAAATCACACTTTCGCTCCGTTGCAAGAGCTAAACTCAGTACGTTACGTAACACTTATAAGCGTGATAAAATCATTCAGAAAGAGCTTTTATCGCTGTTACAATCTGTAAAAGCCCGTACCATTCTTTTGTACAATCCACTTCCTATTGAAGCCAATGTCACGAACGTAATCGCAACATGCAGACGAAGAAAATGTAAAGTATATGTTCCGTTTATGGAAGGAATTAGTTTCAAGATGGTAGAATGGAGATTGCCTTTATACACGAAAACATTTAACATCAAGGAGCCAAAGAACTCTTTTGCTGTTAAACCAAACATTGATTTTGCCATAGTGCCTGTCATTGGGGTTGATGGGGCACTCAAACGCGTTGGTTTTGGGAAAGGGATGTACGATCGTTTTTTTGAGTCTCTGACACCTAAACCTCCAATATTATTTGTTCAACGGGAGCTTTGTATGACGCACACTCTATTAGCAGAAGAACATGATATTGCAGCAGATATTTATTTAACCCCATATAAAACTATTATAAAAAGAGGGAAAAATGGTCTTAGAGTCATTAGCAGTCGGTGGAGCCGCACTAGTAAGCGGCGTTGCAGGATTTTTCATCGCCAAAAAGATGGAAGCTGCCAATTATGAGATACACGTTGCTCAAGCAAGAGCCAAAGCCAAAGCCATAGAGCATGAAGCAGAATTAATCCTTAGTAATAGCAATCTAAAAGTTAAAGAAGCAGAATTAGAAGCCAAACGCAAATACGAAGATCGTACGATTAGCCTTAAAAAAGAGCATACCGAAAAAGTATTAGAGCTTGAGAAAAAAGAGCGTTCGTACAAAGATGAACTCAAAAAAATCACGAAAGAACGTGAAGAACTCCAAGTATTACAAGAGAACGCAACGACTCTATTTGAAGAGGGAAAACAGTTAAAAGATGAATACAGCGTTAAAGTTGGCGAAGCATTAGTTGTTTTAGAACGTTCCGCAGGACTGACACAAAATGAAGCAAAAGAGATTGTTCTTACCAAAGTAGAAGAACAATCACGTGCCGAAATCGCTCATACGGTAAGACGTCTTGAAGAAGAAGCCAAACAAGATATCAAACGACGCGTTAATTACATTTTAGCGCAAGCGACAACGCGTTTTGCCGGTGAATTCGCGGCGGAACGTTTAATTAATGTTGTCAATATTAAAGACGATGAACTTAAAGGTCGTATTATCGGTAAAGAGGGTCGAAATATCAAAACACTTGAGATGCTTTTGGGTGTTGATATTATTATTGACGACACACCAAATGCCATTATTTTAAGTAGTTTTAACCTCTATCGCCGTGCTATTGCGACCAAAGTTATTGAACTTTTGGTTCAAGATGGAAGAATTCAACCTGCACGTATTGAAGGTATTTATGAAAAAGTCAAAGATGAGTTTGACCAAGGCTTAATGGAAGAGGGCGAGAATATTGTCATTGACTTAGGTCTTACAAAAGTTCACCCTGAGCTTGTTAAACTCATTGGTCGTCTTAAATTTAGAGCAAGTTATGGTCAAAATGCTTTGGGTCACTCTCTTGAAGTTGCACACCTTGCGGGTATTATTGCCGCTGAAACGGGTGGCGATGTCCTTCTTGCGCGCCGTGCAGGTATCTTACATGATATCGGTAAAGCTTTAACCCATGAAACAGCAGGCAGTCACGTTGATTTGGGTGCTGAAATCTGTCGTCGTTATAAAGAGCATGATGTGGTCATTAATGCCATTTTTGCTCACCATGGACATGAAGAGCCAACATCCGTTGAATCAGCTGCCGTATGTGCCGCCGATACCCTCTCAGCTGCACGTCCTGGTGCGCGTAGAGAAGTTTTAGAGAGCTTCTTAAAACGTGTTCAAGATATCGAAGATATTGCTAAAAATAAACAAGGTATTAAACAAGTATACGCCATCAATGCGGGTCGTGAGATTCGTGTCATTGCCAATGCAAAATTGATTAATGACGATGAAGCTGTTTTACTTGCTAAAGAAATTGCCAAAGAGATTGAAGATAAAGTTCAATACCCTGGCGAGATTAAAGTCAATGTCATTCGCGAGTTACGTGCTGTTGATTTTGCGCGTTAATTCTTTTTACATGTAAAGAGCTTCGGCTCTTTACATTCTGCACTTTATACCTGGAAATTCTATGCAAACACTCTATACATTCACATCACTGTTTCACATTGTAAAGAGCTATAAAAAAGAGCTGATTATCGCAAATATCGTCGCTTTTTTAGCGGTGGCTGTGAGTACGCCCGTTCCACTTTTAATGCCTCGTTTGGTTGATGAGGTTTTGTTAGGAAAAGCGGGATTTGTGACACATTCTGTTGATGCTTTATTTCATTCGCATCAGCCACCGTATGTCTATATCGCGATAGTTCTCATCACTGTTATTGTCCTTCGCGTACTTTTTTTCTTACTCAATTATATGCAAACAAAACTCTTTACCATCGTCTCAAAAAATGTCGCTTTCAAAGTTCGTGAAGACGTTCTTGCTCATTTGAGTAAAGTAGCGATGAATCAATTTGAGCTTTTTGGCTCAGGTAAAGCGGCATCGTTGTTGGTTGTTGATATTGAAACCATTGATAATTTTTTAGGCGTTTTTGTGAGTCGGTTGATAATTTCTATTTTCACTATTTTGGGTGTGGGTGCTGTTTTGTTGATGATTCATTGGCAATTAGCACTTTTTATCTTGATTTTAAATCCTGTCGTGATTTTGTTTACAACCAAATTAGCTAAAAAAGTAGCGAAATTGAAAAAAGAGCAAAACAAAGCATTTGAGCTTTTCCAAGATACATTAGCCGAAACATTGGAAATGTTTGTGCAAATTCGTTCTACTAACAAAGAGAAACTGTTTTTTGATAAAGTCCATGAACATTCACAAGCGATTAAAACCAGCTCAATTTTGTTTAGCTATAAAAGTGATGGTGCCAATCGTCTCTCTTTTTTGATTTTTCTCTCAGGTTTTGAGCTGTTTCGCGCCGCAAGTATTTTTGTTGTAGCGTATTCGGATTTAAGCATTGGCTCGATGTTGGCGATTTTTGGTTATCTTTGGGTGATGATGCCGCCTATTCAAGATATTTTGAATATTCAATATTCGTATCACAATGCACAAAAAGCATTGGATCGTATCAACGAAATTTTACAGCTTAAGCAAGAAGATGTAGGATTACATGTAAAAAATCCTTTTGAAAAAACGCTCACAAATGCATTGGACGTAAAAGAGGTGAGCTTTAGCTATGATGGGCATAAAAAAGTATTGGAAGATATTAATTTACATATTCCTAAAGGCTCAAAAATCGCTATAATTGGTGCGAGTGGAAGCGGTAAAACAACCTTGGCGCATCTTTTGGTTGGGCTTTACCCACTTGAAGAGGGCGATATTTTCTTTGATGGAATTTCCGTTAAAGAAATAGGGCTCGATATTGTGCGAGATCACCTTTTTTTAGTGTTGCAAAATCCACAGCTTTTTAATGCCACCATAGCGCAAAATTTAATGCTGGATGAAAAGAGTGACCATGCGCTTATTCATAAAGCGCTACAAATCGCACAACTAGACCAGTTTATTGAAGAGCTACCCGATGGTTTACAAACACAAATTGGTAAGCATGGAATTAAACTCTCCGGTGGTCAAAGGCAACGCCTTTCAATTGCTAGAATGGTCCTTCAAAATCCAAATATTGTTATTTTGGATGAATCTACTTCGGCATTGGATGTTCATACGGAGGCTAAATTATTCAATGCGCTTGAAGCGTATTTAGAAGGTAAAACGACAATTATCATAGCGCACAGACTAAGTACAATAAAAAAAGCGGACTATATTTATGTGTTAGATAAAGGTAAAATTGTAGAATCAGGAACTCATGAAGCGCTTATGCAACAAGAGGGTGCCTTTTTTAACTATGTTGTAGAAAATCAAAGGAGTAAAGACAAATGAAAAAAGTATGGATCAGTCTTTTGATGGCATTGTGTGTCAGTACGTTGCTGTATGGTTCAGCTGAAGAGAAGTTACTCAATTCTTCCAATGCACTCAAAAGCATGTTACGGGATTCTCAATCTATTCCTCGCAAAGTGTTTAGCACGGCACAAGCCATAGCAATCTTTCCTAAAACCATTGAAATTAGTATGCTTTTAGGCGGCAAAACCGGCAATGGTGTGATGGTCGTACGCCGCAATGATGGTTCATGGAGCTATCCATTTTTTGTTAAATTGGGTGGCGCTGGACTTGGATTGCAACTTGGTTATGAATCCAAAGACATCTTGATGGTCTTTAGAAGCAAAGACAGCGTTAAGAAGCTGATGGGTAATAAGATTACCTTAGGGGTGGATGCTTCTGTTGCGGCAGGTCCTGCAGGGGAGAGTGTCGGTAAAGGCAGTGAGCTCGATTTTAAATCTGAAATTTATACGTATACGAAAACCGAAGGGTTGTTTGTTGGTTTTTCTGTTGATGGCTCTGTCATGACACATGACCATGACCAAAATATAGAACTTTACGGTAATAATATTACCCCTGAACAGATTGTAGAATCAGATGGGTTACTCTCTTCGTATGCCATTGAAGAGTTTATGAAAACAATTCAGCAAATTAGCAACTAAGGATTCATGTGCAAGATATTTTAAGTTCTCTTTCGACCTATGGTTATATTTTATTGTTTGCGTATTCTTTCGGAGGAGGAATGCTTGCGATTATCGCTGCGGGGGTTTTGAGTTATGCGGGGAAAATGGATTTAAGTGCGTCTATTGCTATTGCCGCAGTAGCCAATGTTATTGGCAGTGCCTTTTTATTCTCCATGGGACGTTACAATAAAAAAGCGTTGATGCCTTACATCAAAGCACATCGTCGAAAATTGGCACTGAGTCATATTTTGATGAAACGCTATGGAGATAAAATTATTTTTATCCAAAAGTTTATTTATGGATTAAAAACGTTGGTTCCCATTACGATTGGACTTACAAAATATCCTCTACTGAAATTCCATATCATTAATACTGTCTCAGCAATTATCTGGGCTGTTGGACTTGGAGTGGCAAGTTTTCAAGCCGGTGAAATTTTGATGAAAATTGCCTCGTATTTTTCAGATAATCCTTATATGGCTCCAGTGATACTGCTTAGTATCTTAGGAATGATTTGGCTCTACTTTCAAAAGGCAACCACAAAGAAGAGCTAAGGCTCTTCTTAAAATATTTTGTTGCTGATGACCAACATCTTCTGTTCAAAACGATTCATAAATTCATTGTATGCTTTACGTGAGTGACTTAGGGTACAGATTATACTTTTCATAGGGCACCTCTGTTATAAAATTTCCATTATTGTAATAAAAAATAAAAATGTGCTATAATTATATTTCAAAATGAAATATTGGAGGGTAAAAATGCCAGATATATTAGCCGTTTTGCATAAAATCAAAGATGTTCTTTCCGAAGAAGTTGGCAATAGAAAGGTTTTTGATAAAGATGTCGCCGAAGCCCTTGGCATTAATCAGCTCACCCTTGCTACTATGAAAAACAGAGATAAAATTCCTTATAAAGAAATTTTAGAATTTTGTGCGAAACGTAAAATATCCATTAATTGGCTTTTATTTGACCAAATTGTGGAGAGTTTGCAAGCAGAAACCGACAAATTTGCACGTATTCATTACTTTAAAGACATTTATGCCTCCGCTGGTGGTGGGGCTTTGAATGATGATGAGTCGAGTGAAATGATGACACTGGATGAAGAGATTGTCGCTAAACTGGGAGGCATCGGAATGATAAAGCATATTCAAGCCATCAATGTTTTAGGTGATTCGATGGAACCAACGCTTTACAGTGGCGATGTTGTTTTTATCAATAAAGAGTACACCAATGCGATGAAAGCGGGTATTTATATTGTTTCAACACCTGCTGGGTTGTTTATTAAACGTTTGCAGTTACAAGCCAATGGCATGGTAGCACTCGTCTCCGATAATGAAGCCTATTCTCCTGAACTTATCAATGCAGATGATGTTCAAATTTTAGGAAAAGTGGTTGGTAAGTTGTCTGCTAATATTTGAGCGTTCATCCAGACAGAAAACGCTGTTTCTGGATGAACCAAGAGGTTATTTTTGTTTAGACCAGTAGCCTGCAAGAATAGAACCAGAGATGTTATGCCATACACTAAAAATAGCGCCTGGTAATGCACTAAGCGGCGTGAAGTATTTCATAGCCAGCGCTACGGCGAGGCCTGAATTTTGCATACCAACTTCAATCGCAACGGTTTTACAAATTTTCTTATCGTACCCTAACCATTTAGTTATAAAATAACCGCTGGCAAGTCCTGATGCGTTATGAAGCATAATCCCAAAAATCGTCATTAATCCAACAGTTGCAATGTTTTTTTGATTGAGTGAGACAACAATGGCGATAATAAATACAATAGCTACCATTGAGAGCGTTGCAAGGTACGGCTCATAGCGTTTAATCATTACATGTAAAAAGTAATTGACAACGACACCAGAGATAACAGGCGCAACCACCATTTGTAAAATGCCTAGTAACATACTTTGTGCTGGAACAGGAACACTTTGCCCGACATAAATCCACGTTAAAAAAGGTGTCGCAAAAACAGACAGAAGTGTAGAGGTCATCGTCATGGTAATGGAAAGTGCAACATCTCCTTTGGCTAAATAGGTAATAACATTTGAGGCAGTTCCTCCTGAAACAGCGCCAACAAGTATCATACCGACCAGTAATTCTGTGGAAAATCCAAACAGTTTTGAGAGTAGAAATGCCGCTAAAGGCATGATAAAAAATTGTAATGCAACCGTGATAGCAATAATTTTTGGTTGTTTAAGCACGCGTGCGAAATCTTCTAAACGCAATGTGACACCCATAAAAAACATAATGGCAATGAGGAGTGGCGCAATTTGTGCTTTATACGGTGTGAAAACTTGAGGCATCATATACGCAGTTATTGAAAAAAGAAGTGCCCATAATGGAAAAAGGGAGTTAATACGACCAATCATAACGTTCCTTTGATAAAAAATAATGAGAGATTATAACAAAGCAAAGATTGATTTATGCAAAAAAAAAGGGAAAAAAGAAGATTACATGTAAAGTAAAAATACTTTACATGTAATGAGGTATTAGAGTTTATCTTTAATTTCAATGGTAAGGATTTTATCGTTTTGATTAATGCTATCAAGCACTTTAAAGCTCTCTTTATCATCTTTAGCAATCGCGCCAAAAACAGTATGCATTCCATCTAGGTGTGGACAATCAACAAAACAGATAAAGAATTGGCTACCACCGGTATTTGGTCCTGCATGTGCCATAGAGAGTGAACCACGTTTGTGTTTGCTTTTTTGACCTTTACATTCACAAGCAATAGACCAACCAGGACCACCCGTTCCTCTTCCATCTGGGCAACCGCCTTGTGCCATAAAGTTTTTGATAACGCGGTGAAAAATGAGACCATCATAAAATTTGTCATTGGCTAACGTTGCGAAATTTGCAACAGCAATAGGAGTCTCTTCAGGGTTGAGCTTAATGATTATGTCACCTTTTTCTGTTTTAACGATGGCATATTGAAAAGCAGCTAATTGCTCTTTTGTGTAGTCATACGTTTTAAGTCCCTTCATTGTAAAGCCTTTTATGTTTAATTTAAATAGTTTTGATTATAACAAGCCGTTCCTATGAGATGGATTAACTCTTATTAATAACCGCTTCATTTTGCTTACTTAAGAGTGTTTTCACATACTTAGGATTTTCAGTTGGCGGCTTGGAAACGATAATATGTTGTAACGCTTCAAGTTTTTGATACGTTTTTGCAAATTCAACTAAAAGTTTGTCTTTTGCAAAATAGTGAAAGTAATTGACAAAAGATTTTTCCCAATCAATGGCTTGATTTTGGCTTAAAACAGCATCTTTGAATTGTTCGATATACAATTTACGCATGATATTAGCGACATTTTGCTTGCATGTTGCAATCTCCATATAGGGTGCTACATTTGCAAAAACTTTTGCATACTCTTTTTTATTGAGCAATATAAGTTGTTCTTCTTGAAACTGTTTTTTCATCTCTTCGAGTGTTTGGATAAGTTCATAATTACTTTGAAGTTGAAACTGGTCTTGTGTTTTTACGGCTTCCATGAGCATATGATGCGTTATTTGATATTCCAAAATCATCAAAGCTTTTGAGACTTCTCGTAAACGATTGGCTTGATTTTGGTAAGGTCGGAACTGATGTAAAATATCGGCAAGAATTAGTGATTGCTGATAGTTTTTCTCTTCTATATATTTGAGTGTTTCATGTTGTACGCGTTCTGCAACTTGCAATACTTTTTGATACAGAGGTGTCAATTCTAAGAACGCATTCTGTCCAACCAGTTTGAAATAAAACGCAAAATTTTTCTCTTTCACCGAAGTCTCGGCTAATGTAAAAATGCCTGAGCGTTTGAGCATATTCTCGATAATGGGCTTTTTCACCTCAACGTCTAAAAAGAGGCGTAGCGTGTCTTTGGCTTGCTCTTTATTGTGTTGAGGGTCTCTAGAGAGTAAAATTTGTGCTTTTTGAAGATTTTTATTCCATAAGGATTCCATGTGCGTATAAAGGGAGCTTTGTTTCAGCTCTGGTTTTGACGTCACAAGGTCGTACGCTGCGGCAAAGCTTAAGCTCCTGATATAGCGATGCAATGCCATTAAATCGGGTTGCAGCATCTCAATTTCATTAAATTCAAGTTTGCACTTAGGATGAAACAGATAAGGATCAGCCAAAGCCTGTGCTTGTGCAATCTCCCCTCGAGAGAGAAGATTCATAATAGTTTCTTTCTCTTCTAACCAGCATTCGTAAATTTTTTTTGTTTCACGATGTGACATTAAGAAAATATTTTTTTGAAATAAAAGTGCGGCTTCTTTGATTTGTCGTAATTTAATATAGTTGATAAACTCTTCTTCAAACTCTCTGTGATTGTAAAAAAGAACTTCTCCCGTTTTAAAGCCAATCATAAAATAGCGTTTACCGCGAGCCAGCGTCGTTATTCCTTGATAGGGGAGTTTAACTTGATACAAAATATCCATCGTCTCAATATGAACAGCAAACAGTATCGACTCGCGTGTGCCGATATATAAAAACTTTTTACTGTGCGAGATTGAAAGTACCGAAGGCCATAGACTGTGGTCCAAAGAGACTTCTTTGATAATTTTTTGGCGATAAAGGTCGATTTTAACCAGCTTTCCATTGCGCAAAATGGCTAGGAGATATTGGCTATCCAAAATTGCCATCATCTCAATGACGGTTTCGAGTTTTTGCTCAAAAAGAATGCTGAAGCTATTGGTTTTATAGACGACAAGGTCTTTTGAAAAAGAGGCACGTGCGGCAAGGTGAAACTCTTCACTAATCGCCACAGCGCTGATTGTATCACTGGTTACGGGTAACTCAGCTTGCAAAGTTCCATCTTGTGTGCTAACAATATAGCTTCTTCCACGTTCATTTCCCGTGATTAAAAGCGCATCATGTTCACTGAGTTCTGCTTTGGTGACAACTTCATTATCGTTATAATGCAGTGTGTGGATAGGTAAAATTTTAGAACGAATGTCGATAATATGTTCAGCCCCTTTTTGTGAAAAAGAGACATAAGCAAGCGATTTACCTATGGCAAAAGGTCGTTTATAATAATCAAATAACATATGATCATAGAGGTGAGAGAGTGAAGTGCTTTTCGTAATTTTAAGCTCAGCAAGATTAATGATATGGAGATGGCACTCGTTATCAATGATATGAAGGGAAGAGTCATCTTCTGCTAAACTCATGCGAGAAATAGCAGTGTGAAAAGCTATCTCTCTTGAACTTGGCAACATAATTCAAAATCCTCTTGCTTAATAATACAAATCAAGTACGTCTTATCTGAATAAAGGCTAATTTTTACCAATACTTCTTGCATATGACTAATGGACTGAATAGAGCCTTTAAACGTTATATCTCCTTCATAAGGCCAATTGCTTTTGATGGATTCGATACTGGCAAAATAATCCATTTCTTCAAAATAGATCAACTCTTTTAAATGAAGGGATTTACTCGTGAGTTTCGTCAATGTCGCCTCATTGGCATGGTTACTAACAATCTCTTCAAAAAGTTTATTGTGACTTTTAAATACAAGATCATCTTGAATCAGTGCCGCTGCAAAAGGAATATGCTTTAAGAGTTCATTTTCTTTAAGACTCATTGCCAAAGCGAGATTCTCTTGTGCACGTTCTTCATTGTGTTTATGAAGCTCCGTTAAATCTTGAATAATGCCAATAAATTCAATAATTTCACTTTTACTATTCAAAATAGGCACAATGGTTGTAAAGTGATACAAAGGTTTTAAATCGCGTGTTTGGTTGATGAGAAGGCCTTGCCACGTTTTTTTCTCTAAAATTGTTTTCCAAATTTCAGCATAAATTTTTTTGTCAGTGAGTGGATGACTGATGAGCTTGTGCGTCTTGCCCAATACTTCTTCTCTCGTGTAACCGGTAGCTTTACAGAAGTTTTCATTAACATCGGTAATCACACCAAATTTATCTGTCATGGAAACAATCGTTGCTTTATCAAGTGCTTCTTTATACGATTTTAAAATAGAGCTTTTAAGATCAAGCGACCTTGATTGCATATTGGCAAGTTTTTTTAGCTTTGTGTTAGCCTCTTGTAAATCTTGTTCATATCTCCGTAACTCCTTTTTATGGTGTATGTGTTCAACGATTTTGTGTAAAACTTTAAAAATTTGTTCACTTTGCAAAGGTTTTGTAATGAAATTATCCACACCTAAATTAATCAGTTTGACGAGATACTCAATTTCATTGTGTGCTGAGGTCACAAGTACGGGCTGTTCTGGGTAGAGTTCTTTTATTTTTTCAATCATTTCGATGCCATCCATGACAGGCATTCTGATATCTGTTATGACAAGATTGTAATGGTTTTTCGCGAGTTTTTGTAGTCCTTCTTCGCCATTGCTGGCAAGTTCAACTTGGTCGAAAATATCACTTAAAAACAGGCTTACTTCTTCACGAAGCGATATATCGTCTTCGACATAAAGAACATTTAAATCTTTACTCCAAGCGATAAGTTGATCGATAGCATTTTCCATAACTTAACTCCAGCTAAGGATTTAGTAAATGTATTATATACTCCACGCGTTGTATTTGTGTTGTATTTTTTGATATACTAACCTAATTCTAGCGAAATTACCTGATAAATCTACGAATTGAGGAAACAAAGTGCGTCAATCGTTATCTTTACTATTGGTAGAAGATGATACCGCTTTAAATGAAGAATTAACTGTTTTCTTGGCAGATTTTTTTGATACAATTGATTCGTGTACCTGTGCAGAAGATGCTTATACCAAATACTTGGAAAATACCTATAACCTTGTTATCAGCGATATTCAACTTCCTAATCAAAACGGCTTGAATCTTATCGAAAAGATTAAGAAGAAAAAACCCTCTCAAATGGTCATTGTAATTTCTGCGTATAAAGAGACGGATTATTTTCTCAAAAGCATTGATTTAGGAATTTTTAGTTTTTTAACCAAACCTTTTGATTCGCAATTGCTTATTAATACGATGATTAAGGCAACGACATTGTTGCAACAAGGACAGCTAAAAAGTGAAATAACGCAGGTTGTTTTACACGATGGCGTGGTTTTTGATATGAAAATGAAAACGTTACATGTAAAAGGTCTTGAAGAAGAATTGACCACGAAGGAAGAGTCGTTATTGTACATCCTTGTTAAAAATGCCAATGCGTTTGTTCGCAATGAACAGCTCGCCCAAGAGATTTGGCAGAATGATGAAGTCAATAGCTCGACCCTGCGCGCTTTGGTTAAACGGGTTCGTGATAAGCTAGGCTATGAAGATTCTATTATTAATCTCAAAAATCGTGGCTATAAACTCATTACGAAGAGTGATTAAAAAGATGCGGCGCATCGAAATAAAATCCTTGCGAAAAATCGACACCTAAGCGTTTAACGGTCTCATATTCGTCTTGTGTTGCGACATACTCGGCAATGACTTGAATATGCATTTTTTTAGCCATACTAGTAATCGTCTCAACAATATGTTGGTTGCGCAAATTGGTATCAATCCCGCTAATAAACTGACCATCAATTTTAAGAAAACTCACGCCAACACTCTCTAAGCGATTGAGATTTGATCGATCACTTCCAAAATCATCCAATGCCAAACGATACCCCATTGATTTTAAGATATTGAGGTTTTGAAGCGGCACGTGGTTAAGATCGCTTAAAATAATATCTTCTAAAATTTCAAAAGTAACGAATGTAGGGTCAATCTCATAGAATTTCTGTTTCGCCATTAAAAATTCGATAAAACTGCTGTTTAAAAGGTCTTCATTGGTGATATTTAAAGAAAATTCAACCTTCTGATGTGAAAAGATTTTGAACGATTTATTAATCATACTGCGTGTTAGATTGCTCATCAATCCACTGCGTCTAGCCGCTTCTAAAAAATGCGATGGCGAGATGACTTCACCATCATCTTCAATGCGTGCGAGGCATTCGTATTTTGCAATTTCTCCTGTTTTATTATCGACAATAGGTTGGAAATAGGGCACTACACGGTCTTCTTCAAGCGCTAAACGAAATTTTTGTATCCAATTGGTTTCACTTTCAAAACGTTTAAGAAAAAGGTCTGCTGCATTGTAAATATTGTATTGATTGGGTAATCCTCTCATCCTAGCTTCCCTTAAAGCAATACGTGCGTTTGGAAGGAGGGATGATGGGTCTTTACTGGTAGCGATACCACAAGAAAGCGTGACATACAAAGGTTTATGCTGAAATTCACCCACGGGTGTTTCACGGAAAAAGGCTTGTATTTGTACCGCAAACATCTCAGGGTGGATAATTTTTGGATCAAAAATAATGACAAATTCATCGGAGTTATAACGGTATAAGTGTACATCTTCTGCAATATTGTATTGTAAATATTCTCCGACGGTTTTAAGAATATCATCGGCAAGGTCGATACCATACGTTTGATTGATAAAACTAAAATCGTCAATGTTGTAAAGCATAATTGTGAGTTCGTGGTTGATGGGGCACTTATCTAAAAACGCATACAGCATCGTTGCATTTTGAAGTTTTGTGACTTTGTCAATCGTGAGAAAATCATGGACAAGTTGTGAACTATGCTCTAATTGAGCATTTTTTTCTTCAATCATTTGTTGAAGTTGTGCTTTATTATTGGCACTCTCTTTGCGTTCGGTTGCAAGCGTTGAGACTTTGTAAAGTGTTTCAAGAAGCTGGTCAAAATCGATGGGTTTTAAGATATAGCCATTGACATTGTTGCGAATACTTTCTAAAAAATATTCGGTTTCATTGTGCGCTGATATGACGATAATGAGCTGATTGGGGTTGATCAGTTGGACACTTTTAATGAGTTCCATTCCATTCATATGCGGCATATTTAAATCAGTAATGATGATGTCGTATTCAAACGGAGTTTGTTTGTACAATGAAAGCGCTTCAATGCCATCACTTGCTTCATCAATTTTTTCAAAAAGATCACTCAGTAAAGAAACCGTATTTTCTCGTAAAACAATGTCATCTTCTGCATATAATATATGAAGATTAGATGTGAGCGCTAAAAGTTCATTCAGACTGATTTGCACTATACTCTCCACGTATTTTAATGATAAATTTGGCTCCATTGTCGGTATTATACACTTGCAATGAACCGTGACAATGTTCTTCAATAATTGTTTTTGACATATAAAGCCCCAATCCTGTGCCATTTTTCTCTGTTTTTGTTGAGAAATACGGGTCAAAAATTTTTGCGATGACACCCTCTGGAATGCCCCCAGCATTATCTTCTACTTCTAAGATAAACAGGTCATTTTGCTCATACGCATTGAGCCATATAGTACCATGTTCTAACTTTTTTTCCAGTATGGCATCTTGTGCATTTTTAATGATATTAATTAAAACTTGTGTCACTTGCGTTTCATATGTCATCAGTTCATGTTCCGAAGTATTTTTTACATGTAAAGTGATTTTATGGACATCCAAACTTTTACCGATGATTTTCAGTGATTTTTCAATAACGGAGGTTAAAGAGCATTTTTCATGCTGTTGGTCGGGGCGGAAAAAATTTCTAAAATCGTCAATAGTGTTGGTTAAAAATTGAATATAGTTTTCAATTTTTCCAATGGCTGTTGTTAAAAATTCTTCTTGAGCCCTGCGTCCTTCTGGGGTTTCTAAGTCAAATTTTTTAAGATTTTGTTTGAGTTTGATGCTGGCTGTGACCGTGGAAATAGCGCCTAAAGGCTGTCTCCATTGATGCGCTATCATACTAATCATCTCACCCATTTGTGCTAAACGAGATTGATAAATCATCATTTTTTGCGTTTCCATATTTTCCACAATACCTTCTTTAATCTTCCTGTCCATCGAATCATAAAGGTCTTGTAGTTCGTGGCTCATGGCTGTAAAGTTATCGAGCAGAATGTTAATCTCTGAAATACGAGAACGTTTGAGTTTGGTAGTAATGAGCTTGTCTTTAAGGTTTTTAGTTGCTTCAATTAGCTCATACAAAGGATTTAAAATCTGTTGCGAGAAACGACTCGCACGGTTTAAAAGCACGAAAAGAAAGATAAGATAAAAAAGTGCCATTAATCCTAGGGCGACATAACCGATAAAATCTGTTTTCTCTTTCAATTTAACGCTAGTGGCAAGCAGTGAATCACGATCTAAGAGTAAAATAAATTTCCATCCCGTTTCTGGAATACTGTTTTGTGTAATTAAAAAAGAAGCGTTATTGCTTCTAAATTCAGAGAGTGCAGTATTTTCTTGAATGATACGACTTAAATACATGGCTAAAGCATTGGTTTTGTTGGTAAAAAGATTAAAATCTTGGGGTTTACTGATTGTTGTCTCAACAGGAGCGTGATAATTGTGTGATTTTAACTCTTTAAGACCTAAAAAAGGCTCTAGCGCTTCATTCATTCCCAAAATATTGCCTTTGTCATCGACAAGGACTGCCATTGAGACATAAGGAAGCTTGATAGATAAAATGTTCTTAATCAGTTGCTCTATCGTAATATCAATTCCAACAACCCCTTCTAAAAAATTGTTTTTATACACAGGTGCGATGGCGCTAATCATCCATCCTTGACCTGCTGGGTCTAAATATGCATCTGTCCAAACCACTTTTTTCTGTGGATTGTGTTTTTCATCGGCAAGAAAGTAAAAATTGAAGCTGGGAATATCAATATCGTGAGCGTACTGATTGAGTGCATCTGGCATAAACGGACAAAGGCGATTCATCGAATCGTAACTGTTAAAATAGACTTGGGCGATATTGGGATTGCTGCTTAAAATATTGTTGTAAAAATCGTCCATTTTTTCTGTCGCAATAGCCTTTGCCATGCGGTTTGGAGTCTCTTTTTTGATGTCAGAAAAGAAGAGGGTGCACGAGTTGTCTTTTTGCTTTGTATTGGTGATGATGCCATTAGGTAATTGCGTATAAAAAGGGTTATCGGTTTTTACATGTAAAGGATCATACGAAGCAAAAAAATTCTCATGCTCTTTTTGAAAAAGAGAGGTTAGATTGGCGACCATTTTAAATTCGTCATTCACGATAGTAGCAGAGCGACTGCTAATCTCTTTAATTTGGATTTTTGTCTCTTCAATAAGAGCATTTTTTGTCGTTTCATTGACATAGGCATTGCTCCAAAAGTATGCCCAAAGTAGCATCGCTTCTATCATTAGCAAAGGAAAAATAATTGATTTTAAATACTCTTTTTTAATCAGCTTTGATAAGGTGTGATACGCAGCCATCCATTATCCTTCTTTTAATTTAATCATAAAGCGAGCACCGACTGAGGTGTTTGTAGCGGCAATCTCTCCGCTACAGTGCTCTTCAATAATCGTCTTTGACATGTAGAGTCCCAGTCCTGTGCCATTCTTTTCATGTTTTGTGGAAAAGTAGGGCTCAAAAATATGGGGTAAAACATCGTCTGGAATTCCGCCCGCATTATCTTCAATGCTAATCGTTTGCCATGTTTCATCACCACCGACAATTATGCGAATGTGCGGTGAAGGTGTATGGCGCTCTTTAATCACATCTTCTGCATTTTTCAGAATGTTTAAAATAACTTGCGTCACTTCATTGGCATAGGTAAAAATTTCATTGGTTGCGTGTACTTCGGTGGTCACTGTGATACCATTAATTTCCAATGCTTTTCCGATAATTTCAAGTGTTTTATTGACCAGTTGTGAGAGCGTGACGCTCTCTTTTTGTTTGTTTGGTTTGAAAAAGTTTCGAAAATCATCAATAGTATGTGTTAAAAATTGAACATACGATTCGATTTTATTCATAGATTCTTGCAGATACACTTTGCTCTCTTCGCGTCCTTCTAGCGTTGTGTAATCAAAACGATTGAGCGTCGTTTTGAGTTTGATAGAAGCCGCAACTGCGGAGATGGAGCCCAGTGGTTGTCGCCATTGGTGCGCTATCATACTAATCATTTCGCCCATTTGTGCCAGGCGCGATTGTTGTAAAATATGCTGGTCTTTTTCTCTGTTTTTAAAAACTTCTTCTTCGATGCGCTTTTCAAGTGTCTGGTTGATTTCAAGCAGTTCGAGGTGATTTTTACACGCGTGAACAGCATTTTCGAGCTTTGAATGAAACGATGAAATAATGGATTGTAACAGCTCTAACTCTTCATTATTCGCTTGGAATAAAAAGACAATCCAATCTTCATTGACTTTTACATGTAAAAGGGATTTTCCGCTAGAAGCGTCATGCGTAATGAGCCCATCGTACATTTTGAGTGATGGTGTTTTAAAAAGATTTGCAAAGGCTTTTTTCCCATAAAGACACAACTGCTTGTAGGTTTTATTTTGCTTATCGTATTCCCAATACGCAGAAGCAATGGCGCCTGTTTTACGTGAAAAAACATGTAAAAAATGTTCGACCATCGTATTGAGATGTAATGATGTTCCAATGGCGCTGACGCATTCAAAAGTAATAAGCAATTGTTCATTGAGCTGTTGCATTTTAGAAAACTCCTACCACGCAAGATTCGTTGAAATACTCAATGTACTTTTCAGAACGATTGGCTATTTCTCCTAGTGATAAGATACCATAAACCAGTTGGCATGTATTAAATTGTTTTGCAAGATGTTTAATTTCATCATCAAAACATGTTCCTAATACCTCTTTTCTTCCCATGCACTCAATGATAAAACACTCTTTATGCGCTAAATCGGTACTTGCTTGTTTTGCTTCCAAACTGGAAAGTGTGGGAGCATTGAAAAAAGAGGGGACAATGGACTGCATAAAAGAGAGATTAGAGCCATCTTCAATCGGTCCTGAGGTGATGAGATGTCCTCCTTCAATCGCCACAGGAACACGCAACGGTTTTTCTTCTTGGGTGGTTCCTAATCCTAAAGGATATTTAAGTCCTATTTTGAAAATGGATTCATTATTAGTAGTTTCATGGAAAAGCTTTTGGACCATTTTGGTATAAAAAACAGAAGCGCTCTCTCCATTAATCGTAGCGATGGTATTACTATTGTGCATACGAGCGGTATAAAAACCGTTAAAATAATGTGCTCCATGCTTGGCTCCAATCGCCATAGTGTTATGAGAACTTAGCAGTAAAAAACCATTTTTATCATAAGGTTTTCCATTGAAAAAGAGACTAGGGGCACTCGGAGAAAGTGTTGTGCCGCATCCTGCACCAACGAGCGTAATGTCATCATTGGTAATGCTAAAAAGATTATCTAAATAGGCGTAAATATTAGGATCGAGCCAATGAACAAACAGCATAGCACTTTTACTCTTTATCAACCACGGCGCATTAATCTTATCGTGCATGGTATAAAACGCAATCTGTGTGGAAGCATCCAGTTCACACAATAACATTGCATCGTGATAAGTCTTCTGTTCCCAAATGATAGCCGGGATATGAATAGAGTAGATGCGATGGTTGGGGTACAGGCTTATGAGTGAAGATTCATCGCAACCATCGGCAACAAACAGGAGATAATTTGGCTCAACAGCGATGAGCATATTTGTACTCTCGTCTTGGCGCACGAAAGAAATAGACTGAAACATGAAAGACTCCTCTACAGTGTTCCTACAACACATGTATTGTTATAAAACTCAATACCTTCTTGATTGGCATTGGCAATCTCTCCAAGGCTCAAGACTCCCCATAATATGACGTCATTGGGATAGACGTTGCGTATGGCATGAAGCTCTTCAGGATAGGCATTTGCTAAAAAATAAAAACGTGAAATACAATCAATGACTAAAACAGATGAACAAAGGGGATGTTCATAATATGCATTGGCTGCTGCATCGCCAGCGGCTTGAATCAAATCGTCATTGGTGGCTTCTAAAATGGATAAAACAGAATTGGGATCAATTTTAGCGACTAAAACAAGATTGCTACCATCGGTGCTGATAGGTTCTCTTAAAATAAAGTCTTTGTTATAACGCACGATACCTAAAGGAAACCGTTGCGCAATTGTCATAAACGGCGTACTGTTAAAACGAAAAGCGCTAACTCTCTCTACGGTGGTTTGATAGACTTGATATGCATCTTTAAAATTGATTTTTTGCAAAATATTTCCATCGCTGTGTGTTGCGATAAAAGGACCCATCACTGGTTTCCATCCATGCTTAACACCAAGACCAATGGTCTGTTTTGATGAAAGGACAATGGCATAGTTTGTATAGAGCTTTTCATGGTCAAATAAAACAGGCTCTGGAACATCCATCTTTGTTTTTCCAGCTCCTGCGCCAACCAGTTTACTTTGTTCGGGTAAAAGTGCATATAATAGCTCTAAGAAATGCTCTGTCAAAGTTGAGTATCCATCGATAATTGCTAAGATAGAATTCATCTCATTATCGACGTGCAGTTGATTTAACTCATCCATCGGGATAATTTGATACGAAGTGGCATCACTCATTTTTGCGACAATGACACCTTGGTCGTGTATCGTGTTTTGAAAGAGGAGGCGAGGGAAGATAGCACCTGTAAAAACAATCTCTTTTAAGGTCGATAAAGGTGTAATATCTGTATTTTCAGCTACAAAAAAAAGATAACGTCCGCTATCGAGTTTTACATGTAAATCTTCAACTCTTTCAAAAAAAGAGATATATTCAAACATCTTTTTCTCCCAAAGTTTTCTTCATGGCATTGTACACTTCAAGTGTTATAAACGCGTTGCATCATCTAATACAACAGTTTTGCAACGCTTGAGTGCTATGATTTCATCAATGTAACATTAAGGTGGAAAAGGCTCATGCTCAAAAATGAACAACGTTATATTGATGCCATGAATTTTGCTGGTCATGGTGTATGGGATTGGAATGCCACAACCAACGAAGTCTATTTTTCAAATCAATGGAAAAAGATGCTCGGATACGAACCTGATGAAATAGGCAATCGAATCGAAGAGTGGAGTACACGTGTTCATCCTGATGATTTTACGCAATGCCTCAACGAACTAGCCGCACTTTTTAGCGGACAAATAGAGCATTACCGCAATGAACATCGTATGCTCTGCAAAGACGGAACGTATAAATGGATATTAGACCAAGGAGGCATTATGGAGAGAAATGCCCAAGGTGTTCCATTGCGCATTATTGGAACACATACAGACATTGATGAACTACGAATAGCTCTGGAATCAAGATGATTTTAAAGTTTGATGATTGCTGCGCAGAGGGCTTTTGTGCCTTGGATTAACACACTAGGACTCAGGCAGAGTTGAACCCCTCTAAGTCCCGCACTGACATAGACATTTTCATGTTCATGAACGCTTTGGTGAATAAACGTTGGGTAGGGTTTTTTCATAGCAAAGGGTGAGCAACCGCCTCGAATGTAGCCAGTGAGTCCCAATAACTCTTTAACGGCAACAAGTTCACAACGCTTAACACCGGCTACCCGCGCAAGTGCCTTCAGGTCAATCTCTTCAGCCGCAGGAATACACGCAACAAGAATATGCTTCGCATCATCGCGCGCGACCAACGTTTTAAACACACACGCCGCATCAACCCCTAAAGCACTCGCAGCATGTGTTGCACTCAAATCTTCCTCATCAACGTCATACGATGTCATCTCATAGGGAAGTTTCAACGTATCTAAAAAACGAGCAGCATTGGTTTTTTTCAGACTCATAAAGTATCTTTCAATTTTTTACAAATTTTATCAAAAAATATTTCAAAATAAAATATTTGTCAAAGATGTAATAAAATCGTAGTAATATTATTAAATCTTAAAAAAGGATGATAATTATGAAATATTTTGAACTGAGATGCGTAGCATATTTGAAAAAAGAGATGGCATTTGAGAGTAGTTTTGAGTTGCTTTCCAAATACATCAGCTTTTGCATGTACCAAGATGGAAAAGGCGAAGTCCACCAAAAAGAGGGCTTCAAATATTACGTTTTTAGTGGCTTTAAGCCCAAAGATGAGGATATAAAAAAGAAAACTTATCAAGGCGGTGAAACGTACCCTTTTACTATTCGTTCCCTAGATGAAACGCTCATCGACACACTTTCAACTACGCTCCGCCAAAACATCAACAATGAAAACTTCCTCGTCGTCGAAACCCACAAAAAAACCGTTCCCCAATTTTTAATCAGCGAACTCTACAGCGCCACACCCGTTATCGTCTCAGTAGAAAACGGTAAATACTGGACCATAAACGAAAGCGGCGACATCGTGCAACTCCAAAAACAACTCCATGAAAATGCCGAAAAAAAGTACAAAAGTTTCTTTGGTGAGCCTTTACATGTAAAAGATAATTTCATTCAACTCATCGAAATCAAAAACAAAGTCCCCCAAAATATTATTATCCACAAAGACGGCAAATCCATCCGCTTCTTTGGCAACAAATTTAAAATCGTGCCGAATGAAGATGAGGTGAGCCAGAAACTGGCGTTTGTTGTGTTGGCGTGTGGGGCAGGAGAGAAGAATAGCTATGGGGCTGGGTTTATGCTTGGAAGGGGGATGAAATGAAGGAACAAAGCTTGTTTAATTTAGACAATACACGAGTTACAAAAATCTTTACATGTAAGGATTTTTTCTACAATAACGGGATCGTGAATCTCTACCAGTTTTTGCAAAATAAAAACCTCGATATAACTATCTCATTGCATCAAAATGAATTAATCTTAGAATTTGATGCACACAAAGAAAATGAAGTTTATAGCCAAATTCTCAATTCATTTTTAAAAGACAATCAAATCGTTTATCAAACAGATAACGATCGATGGTATTTTGATGAAACAAAGATGGATTTTATAATTGATAAAAAGTTTGATACTAAAGGTGGGCAAAAAAACGATCTGAGAAATGGTGTTTATTTGTATAAAAAAATATCAGAATTGGGGCTCAGTCGAGAAGAAGCAGAAAGGCTTTATCTTGATTTTTGTGAAAGAACAAAGCTCAAACCAGAAACTGAATCAAACGGTACTTTGAAAGTTCCAAACAAAAATAATGAAGTCATTGTTGCTATGACATTAGATATGGCGATTGAGCGATTTAGCCAATACTTTGCAAGTGATGATATTTTATCAATTGATTCAAAAATTCACTCTTTTGAAGATGGGCAAGATTATTTTCACGATATGCTCAAACAACCACAAACGTATAAAATTGATAAATGGAATGCGTTAATGTATTGGTTTGGTGGACGAATGCAAAGATTTTATAACTATTCATATTTCATTTATCCTAATTCATCTAATTTAGAAGCACTAAATACATTTAAAGAGTTTTTGCAAATCAATGATAATAAAACAACTATTAGAGATAAAAAAACCGATACACTCAAAGAGATAGGAACAAATATCAATTTTTATGTCGTGCTAAAAAGAGATGAGATAAATAATGAAAATTTTTATATCTCCAAAAGTGCTGAAGAGTTTGAAGTTAAGTTTTTTATGTATCTTTTCTCAGTGATGTATCATATTGAAGAGCAGTATGAAAATGCAAATGAAAGAAGACGAGCGCAAAGGCAAGAGCTTTTTGATACTTTACCGTACATGAGTTTTATCATCTATACTGATGATGGAACTTTTAAGACTTCACTGAGTGAATACACCAAAGCGTATCGACTTATTCAATTCTTTATGAAATTAAAAGAAGAGGCTCTTTTTAAATATTTAGGAAATATATTTCAAGTCTTTTCTTTATCGCAAAGCAAGGATGAACTTAACTTAAATTTGCAACATTGGTGTCAAAAAATCCTTTCATTTAGCAATGTGCGAAAAGAGTATTTTGCGGCGAGTTTTTCTATATTAAAAAATAATTCGCAAGGTTTTGGAAAAGAGTTATTTGCATTTGAACAAAGTTATTTAAATCATATATTAGGAGGTAAGGGTATGAGCATTCATGAAGATTCAAAAAAAGTAGGTGATGGAATAGGTTATTTTTGTGCAGTAACTAAGGACAAAGATTTATTGTTTAAATTGAGAAATGTTAAAAACTATAAACAATTAGTTTCGTATTTTAAAGACTTAAAATTTTCAGCTTTAAAAAATGAAAAAGAGGCAAGATTTTCAAAAGAGTTTAATGATTCATTGGAATCTATTTTAGAAAATATCGAACAAAATTGGGAAATCGCTAGAGATTACATAGCTATTTATGCCATTGATAAATTTAAAGCAACAACAAGTTACCAAAATTCAAAATCAAACCAAGGAGAATAAAATGTTTTTAAATATTGCGTATATTACAAAAGTAAATGTGGCTTCCCTCAATGGTGGCGAGGGTTCTGGTGGCAATGTTACAGTGATGAAAAAAATATCCAATGCAAACGGTGATGAATTTGCGTATGTGTCAGGGCAAGCATTAAGAAGATACATGAAAGAGACACTCATGCAACTTGGGGAAAAAATCAGTAGTGTTGATGAAGACGGTAACCCAACGGTTGAAGAAAATGGTAAATTTCCATCACTTAATGTAAAAATTGACGACAAGCAGCGAGAAAAAATCTTTAAATCCGTATGTGATTTGGATCTGTTTGGATTTATGTTGCCTAAAGGTGGTCGAAGATGGTCTCCTATCAAGGTGAGTCCAATGGTTTCTATTTTCCCTTATAAAGGTGAATATGACTACTTGACACGTAAACAAAAAACGGAAGATGAAAGTAAAAAAAGTGGCAATATCGTTCAAGTCGAAATTGATACGCTCAATTTTATGAGAGGAAATATTATGGTAAATCTTTCTCATATAGGAAATGAAATTAATGAATACACCTATGAAGTCAAAGCCATTTTAACGGATGAAGAGAAAAAGCAACGCTTCAATGTTTTTCTTGATGCCATTAAGTCTTTCAACGGCGGTGCAAAACAAGCTCGCAATCTTGAAGATATAGCTCCTAAATTTGTTGTTGTTTCAAAGCAAAAAACTGGAAATCCTTTTTTATTGAATGCTTTAAGTGTTGATAATGATGGAAACATTGATATTGACATCATTCAAGAAGCGTTAAAAGATAATCAACTTGAGTCCTATACTGTTGGAATTACCAAAGGAATTTTTACGAATGAAGATGAAATACGAAATTCTTTTGAAAATGTTGTGAGCGTTGCACAGGCTCTTGAAGAGTACAAAAACACTATAGGAGCTTAAAATGCAAGCCATCCGTTTTGAGATTGAGGGGCTTCTAAATTCGTTTAGAGTCCCCTTTTTTAGAACCTATCATAAAACGTTTTTAGCTCCGCCGAAAACAACGGTTATAGGGCTTTTATGTAATATCTCCCTAAAATCTCAAAAAGAATTTTTTGAGATTTTAAATCAAGAATTGATCGATGTATCGGTTGTGATTAATGAAATTGGCGGTAGAACAAAAGACTTATGGAGTTATAAGACCCTTGAAAAAGGGAATATGGGGAAAAGTGTTATTAGAAGAGATAAACTCTTTTTATCAAAATATACGGTTTATCTAAGTATAAAAAATAAAACACTTTTTGATGAAATCTATAGTGCTCTCATGAGTCCAAAAAACACGCCTGCTTTGGGTTTGGACGATGAGTTGATTGTTATTAAAAATGCAACGATTCTTGATGCGCTTGTTCCCAATTCAACCAAAAGAATCAATTCGGTGTTTTTAAATAAAGCCTATTCTTATAAGGCATTTATTAAGGACATAACTCAACCGTTAGAATTGCCGACACCTAATTTAACCCCAATTAAATTTAATGCCTTTGACAAAAAAGGCATGAGAGTGTCTAAAGAGATTAAAGAGGAATATCCGCAAGTAGAGTTTATCAATTGCGAAATTGAGCTACAAGATGTTACGAGTTATGTTGATGAAGAGAAAGAAAATAAAATGGTGTTTTATTGATGGAAGTAGTTGCTAAAAAATCAAATTATAAGTCACAAACGCTTGAAGAGCATACGCAGTGGGTTGTAGAAGAAGCGCTTAATCAGATTGATCTGCCAACACTTCATAAAGTTTCTACATGTACAGGTTGGAGTGAGCAAAAAATCCGCGATTTGATATTTTTTAGTGCCTATTTTCATGACATAGGAAAAGCGACGTTAGAGTTTCAAGAGACAGTACAAGGTGGTAAGAAGTCTTATCATGCAATGTATTCGGCAAGTGTATTAGCCCACATTACTGATTTTGAGTTTTTAGAAAATGATACATATATCAATCTTTTACTTGTTAATGTGCTTACACATCATTCATTAATGCCATATACGCCAAACTCTTTCGATTTTAGTTTTTTAAAATGTGCTCAAGATTTTTTCTTGCAATATAAAATTTTATATAAAATTTTTTTTCAACAAGAGTGTTATTATAACTTTGATTTTCAGATTATAGATAATATAAAATTGGAAGTTGAAGCTATAGAAGATGATTTAAAAGGAATCAAACAGAACGATAAATTGAGAGTACTTTATACGTATGTCTCAGGCATTCTAAATCTAGCCGATTGGTTAGCAAGTGCACGGTTTACAGAGACAAAACCGACGACAAATTTTTTGACATTGCCGACTAAAGAAAATTTTGTGAGACATTTAACGTTTGATAAATTAAGACCTTTTCAAGATGAATTGGCTGATTTTACACACAGTGTTTTAGTGGAGATTCCTACAGGTGAGGGTAAAACAGAAGGCTCATTACTGTGGGCAATTTGCAATCTAACGGGTCAAAATACAAAAATAATTTATACACTTCCTACGCAAACGACTTCCAATAAGCTTTACGATCGAATTCAAAATTTTTTTGATAAACAAGAGTGTGGATTGATTCATTCCACAGCTAAGATTTTTCTTGAAAAAGCTTATGAGAAAGAAAATGGTATTGTGGATGATGTTTTTCAAAGCGATTTTCTCATTAGCAAAAGTTTCAATAAACCTATCACTGTATCAACTATTGATTCGTTATTAAAGTATTTTATCAATATTGGGAGATTCAATATTGCGACAAAGAATTTTTTAAATTCTGTCATTATTATCGATGAAGTTCATGCTTATGATTTCAAGTTGATGGGGTTTTTAAAACGATTTTTGGAGCTATGCCAAGAATACGATGTAAGAGTTTGCTTGATGAGCGCTTCAATTCCCAATCAACTTAAAAAACTTTTAGGAATAAATAATTATCCTCTTGTGACTCAGAAAGAGTTATTTGCAAAAAAAGCTAATGAAATTATCAAAAAAGGGTATGAATTAGATGATGATTTTAATTTGATTATCAAAAAGTTCAAAGAATCAAAAAATATCTTAATTATTCGCAATACCGTTAAAAGTGCCGCACAAAGCTATAAAAATCTAAAAGATAATTTTTTGTTAGATGATGAAGAAATCATGTTATATCACTCTACTTTTAAAAAAATAGATAAGCAGAGAAAAGAAGAGATGATCTTTGAAAGGCTTCAAAAAGAGAAACCTTTTATTCTTGTTGCAACACAAATTGTTGAAATCTCTTTAGATATAGATTTTGATGTAATGTTTACGGATAATGCACCGATTGATGGGCTAATTCAAAGGTTTGGACGAGTTAATCGTAAAAAAAATATCAATAAAAAGGGTGAGATTTATATTTACAAATACGAGAAAAAATTTCCCTATCAAGAAATTGAGCTTTTAAAACTAACATTTGAAACCATAGAAAACGGTTATTTTGAACTTGGCAAATATGTTGAATGGTTGAATATCGTATATGATAAATTATTTAATGAAGATATTGCTACCAATAATAAAATTACGCGGCTTTTTGACAGTGCGTATGAAAAATACAATGTCACTATTAAAAACTTGCATGGGATTAATAAATCGCAAGATAACTATGATTTGAGAGATATTCCATCTGAAAGTCAAAAAAATGATTATTGGCTCTATGAAGATTTTATGGATGAGAAAAAAAGAACATTTGATTATACGATTTCTTTACCCTTTTATTATGAGAAAAGCTTTTTACATGTAACACAAGAAGAGTCTTTTTATAAAGTTTTAAAACTCAAATATTCTTTTGATGAGGGCATTGTGCTTGAAGAAAGTCACAATGGATGCTACGAGTTTGGTGGATGATGCATAACATTACAGGTACACTCATCTCCTATTATTTCATCTGCAAAACAAAGCTGTGGCTTCATGCCAACCGCCTCAATCTTGAAGACAACTCCGAAGACGTACGCATCGGCAAAGTGTTGCATGAGATTAACGAAGAAAAGTTCAAACAAGCGGAGATCAAGATCGACAACGTCAAGATCGACAAGCTTACCAAAGAGTACCTTGTTGAGCTAAAAAAATCTGACTCCGACCCTGAGGCGGTGAAGTGGCAGGTGTTGCTTTATCTGTACAAACTAAAACAAAAAGGCATCGAGCGCAAAGGTAAAGTTGAGTACGCCCAGAAAAATCACAACACCAAAAGTGAGATCATCGAACTGGACGAGGCAAATGAGCAAGCGCTTTTGTCTGTTTTAGACGCCATCACGACGCTGGTGACATTGCCCACACCGCCAGCACCGAAGTTTGAGAACAAGTGCAAAAAATGCGCTTATTATGAGTACTGTTTTATTTAGGATACACCATGGCAAAGAACCACACACGCTATATTTTCTCTATGGGCGAGTTAAGTCGCAAAGACAACTCCATCGCGTTTCGCAACGAAAAGGGCAATTTTTACCTGCCCATCGAAGAGACGAGGGAGCTTTACTGTCTCAATGAAGTGAGCTTCAACACGAAGTTTCTAGACTTCATCGCCAAAGCGGGGATTACCTTGCATATCTTCAATTATCATGGCAACTACAGCGGCACGTTTTACCCCAAGGCGTACCTCGTCAGCGGCGACCTAAATGTCAAGCAAGCCTTGTGTTTTGTCAATGAACGTTTTAGCATCGCTAAAAACATCGTCTCAGCCATCGCTCAAAATATCCACGAAGTCCTGTACCACTACTATCGCCACGACAAAAAAGAGCTCAAACCTTACCTTGATTGGCTGAAAGACGACGTGCCCTCACTTTTACATGTAACGACGAAAGTGGAACAAATACTCTTTGTCGAGGGGCAAGTTTGGAGTCGATTTTACGACAGTTTTAAGTACTTTTTGCCTGAGGATTTTGTGATGAACAAGCGAGTCAAACGCCCACCGGACAATCCTATAAACGCGCTCATCAGCTTTGGTAACACGCTTTTGTACACCAAAACCATCGCGTCCATCTACCACACGCACCTTAACCAGTCCATCAGCTTTTTGCACAGCCCAGGGGAGGGACGCTTTAGCTTGAGTCTCGATCTAAGTGAAGCGTTTAAGCCGATCATCGTCTTTAAAACCATTTTCGATCTGGTCGGACGAAAGAAACTTCAAGTGCTCAAACACTTTGACAAAAGCCTGAACTACGCGCTTTTGAATGATGAGGGCAAGAAGATATTCATCGATGCTTTTGAAGAACGCATGAACGAAACCTTTTTACATGTAAAGCTCAAACGAAAGGTAACGTATAAGCATTGTTTGAAACTAGATGGCTACAAACTCATCAAAACCATCGTGGAAGGACGCGAATTTATGCCCTTTTTACTCAAGGAAAAGATGTGAAAAAAGATACCACCAATTACAATTATGTTTTTGTCTTCTATGACATCGCCGATGAATTCAGCGATGTGGGCAAATACCGCGTCGCAAAAGTTTTCAAAATCTGCAAAAAGTACCTCAAACACCACCAAAAGTCGATTTTTAGAGGTAACATCACGCCCGCGAATCAAATCAAACTTCAAAGTGAACTCAAAAAAGTGATCGACCAAGAGATCGACTTCGTGACGATCATCAAGATGCTAAGCTCAGGGAGCTTTAGCGAAGAAAATCTAGGAAATCCAAAAAAGGAGAGCGAAGGAATTTTCATCTAATTTTCCAACCATAGTTTAGTTTTTTTTAGGCGTAAAGTCGCTAAAATAGGATGTTATGTCGCCTTTTTGATCTTTAACACATCATTGTTAATTTTAATTGGAAAAAGCAACCAAAATAGCTATATTATGGGATTTTATTTTTAAAAAGTACCATATTTTCGCTCTCGAACCGACACAAGATTTGTATTTAAACTTGCGTGTGATGTTTTTCCAACCAATTGTTAAAAGTCTCGAACCGACACAAGATTTGTATTTAAACTGCGTTCAAGCGGCGAAAGAGCCGTACTGATTAACCTCGAACCGACACAAGATTTGTATTTAAACTTGAGGAGAAAGTCGATGTTATTACGGTTAAATATGCTCGAACCGACACAAGATTTGTATTTAAACCTGTTAAAACGTTGTTTATGTAATCGCTTTCCACTCCTCGAACCGACACAAGATTTGTATTTAAACAGTTCGATAAAGTCGTTTGGCGATGGTGTAGCAGCTCGAACCGACACAAGATTTGTATTTAAACCAAACAATCATACCCATTAGACCACGTTGAAATAACTCGAACCGACACAAGATTTGTATTTAAACTGAGCTACCACGCCTTATCTCATAACTTAACACTCTACTCGAACCGACACAAGATTTGTATTTAAACTTAACAGAATCTTATTCACAGTATGACAACTATGCCTCGAACCGACACAAGATTTGTATTTAAACAATGCAATAACAGATTTCACATCAACAGAGTTAAACTCGAACCGACACAAGATTTGTATTTAAACTTAACATATTCGTAAGTTTCTTGTAACACGACCAACTCGAACCGACACAAGATTTGTATTTAAACTGTCGCAAATAGGTGCATTGAAGCCTGTCGTGAGGCTCGAACCGACACAAGATTTGTATTTAAACAGACCCGTACACTCGTTACACTATTCGTATGCACACTCGAACCGACACAAGATTTGTATTTAAACTTGAGAAGTGGTTATGTATTGAAGATGGAGAAAACTCGAACCGACACAAGATTTGTATTTAAACAATATTATGAAAACACTTAGCGCCGCAGGTTTTGCTCGAACCGACACAAGATTTGTATTTAAACTTGACTCGTACATCAAGTGGAAACTTAGGCGTAGACTCGAACCGACACAAGATTTGTATTTAAACCTTGAAATATTTTTATGTATCATTGGTGCAGTCATTCTCGAACCGACACAAGATTTGTATTTAAACACTGGCGCAGGAAAGAGCCTTTTAATAGCACAAATTCTCGAACCGACACAAGATTTGTATTTAAACCCGCATAGCCTTTAATATGTGCGCTATCTTCAACACTCGAACCGACACAAGATTTGTATTTAAAGAGGAAAATGCTCATAATGAAATGGTTATCTACACCAAATCAATCACTATTTATTTTTCTACTCGCTTATAGGATGTTTTGACACCCAAGATTGTACATTCAATCATTTTGTCATCTTTAATGTAAAAAGGAATACGGATTTTTGTATTAATATCAACCACTTCAACATATCCATCTTCAATATCGTATTTGACGGGAACACTACCACCATTTGCCGAAAATTGATCTTTTTTAAATTCAATATCGCCTGTTGGAACGAAAATATTTGATTTTTTCTGCGGTTGCCATTTTCCAATTAATGGATTGGGCGTTTCATGCAGTGCAATGAACGTAATAATCGTTGCTATACCGAGTAATGCTATACCTAAAATTATCTTAGGATGGTGTTTGGGATTCCAGTCTTTTTCTTGCATACATTGGCGCATTTTTCTTAAAACAGATTCGCGTGAGGGTTGTGGTTGTGAAGCTCTAGCTTTTGGGGATTCATTGTGGTCAAGTCGTTCAAAGAGTTCTTTTTCTTCTTCAAGTTCACGAAAAAATGCATCTTCATCTTCTTGATTTAAAGGGTCTCTTAGCGGAGGTCTTTTTGTTTTGAGAATTTTATGAGGGTCCATGTAGTTGAGCGTATCGTCTTCTTTGACTTTAAATAAATTGATAAATTTTTTAAACATTGCATACCTTATGCGTCGAGTTTTTACATGTAATGAAAGAAAAATTATAGCACTTCAATCTTTTAAGGACGATGAGATGGCGTTTTTCTTTTTACATGTAAAATAATTTTTTTGTATGCAACATGCTATAATCGCCATCGATATTACACTCATGATAAGGTACTTAATGCTTCGAGGCGATAAAGAAACAGATAAAAATACAAAGAAAAAAACAACTTTAAAGCCGAGGAACAACACGCCTAAAAACAGCACATCAAAAAATACACGAACAAAATTACCTAAACAAACTATTGCACCTAAGCACAATGAAAGCTCTTCGTTGCTTTTTAAGCTTTTTACAGGAGGCGCGATTTTACTTTTTATTGCCATTGGCGTTAAATACGCAATTGACCAAACGATCAATCATAATCCGCTCATTGGAAAATGGCGCACACAAACGGTTTTAGGCATCATGGAAGTTGAATTTGAGAAGAATAGTATGTCTGTTTTTGGTACGAAAACGCCAGTTAGTTATGACATCCAAGGTCAAAATATCATCGTTTTTGATGACGATATTAAAATAGGAAACACGTATAAAGTCATTGACAAAGACACCGTATCAACGGAAGCTGGCACCCATAAAGTTGTTTATAAAAGAGTCAAATAACAAACGATTTGTCTACAAGACTTCATCAAAGTGCTATAATACCCCACGTAAAATCTGCGCAATCAACCCAATACAAAAACTACAATCAAGGTCATACAATGCTCAATAATGAAAAGGATGTGCTTAATTTATTAGGACACTATTCTCAAAAAGAACAGACACAATCAAATGATAAAAATAATACGATTTATCAAGAACTTGGGCAATTTATGATGCAAGATGAGCGAAAGAGAAGCCATAAAAGCTTTGGAATCCCTAATGTTGTCTGGTATGTAGTTTTGCTTTTGATGGCGGGATATTTGGTGAAAGATATTGCTGCGCTTAATCAAATCAATGGTACAAATGACACCTTCTCCTCTCTTCAAAAAATAGCAGAAGAGGCAAATACAAAAATAACACAAACCATAAACGAGATACAAAAATCAGCCAATAAAGCATTAGATGATGCACATACCAAAAAGAACAATACTGAAAAATAGTTCATTGAAATGAAACATTGAGAAGAGGTTTAATTCCCCTTTTAACAAGTAAGGAATACAATTTCAGTTCTTATTCACTTAATTGGTCCGTTAGCTCAGTTGGTAGAGCATATCACTCTTAATGATGGGGTCGTAGGTTCGAAGCCTACACGGACCACCATTGGGTTTTACCTATGAAGTGATTAATTGATTTTTCTTCTATTCTTTCTTAATATTAATCTATCGCGATTAAGCCTGAAACATCAAAGCAAGTGATAGATAAAATAATAAACTCTGTGATTTTGCCCGATAAAGTGGTTTGAAGTACGATGGCATGGGGGTTTAAAATGGTTGCGGGAGCCGGATTTATTAAATTAAACTTAATAAAACAAGAAATAACCATAAAAACGGACTTTCGTAATTCTATCTTTTTCAAAAAACTGCATTTTTTGTTTATTTTGGACACGATTTGGGCACAGTAAAAGTAATCTTATTTAAAAATTAGATTTGTTTATATTGGTTGTTTTTAAATTACCATTGACTACTTGGTGTAAAGTGAGTGTATATCCATCAATTTGACTTCCTGTTCTTTTAAAAGAAAAAACTTTATCTGCTTTACTATATACCGTTCCCGACCCAAATAAATAATCATATCCATACCATTTTTCACCAGACGCATATGTGATTTCATAAATTCCAAGCGGTACCTTTATATTAAGGCTAGAGCCACCATGAATAAAAATCGTCATAATGGGTATTTTAGTAGAAGCATCTTTTAATTTTACGACATAATTAGAACCATATGGGGTATTAATTTGTAAAGGTGCAACATTTTCATTATTGGTAAATAATGAAATTTCACCATTATTAGGGAGTAGTTGTTCTTGGTGAGTTAGTTGAAATTTTGATTTTATATTAAAATTAGTGGTATTGTCTCGAAAAGAAATAAAAATTATTAAGCAAATAATTGTTATTAACCCCAAAACATAACTAGAATTTATAGGATATGTAATAAATTTGTTTTTTGTTCTTAGATTTTGTGGATTTAGATAAATGATCTTCCAACATTTAGCACATTTGGCTTGTGTAATATATTGATCATTAATTCTATTTTTTTGTCTACAATAAGGGCATTCTATAATTCTTATCATAATTTACCTCTAAATTTTGTATGAATTGTTGTTAATTAGAATGCCTAAATACTAGATACTTTTGATATTAATAATGGCCTTATAAAAGAATAAGACCATCAGTTGTGTATTATTGATCTTGCTTTGTATGCTCAAATTACCATAGGATGATTTACTATAAAAAAGAATGGCTTACAATTGAATAGCTAAACTTTATAATAAATGTATAAATTAAAGAAATTTTTGTTGATCTTTAATACCTATCATAGGCGAATATAATCTAAAATAACCCGTATCAACAGCACCTACAAGGAAATCTAACTTTGGCCATACCTCTTTATCACCAAATTTTAAGATTTGATCATTTGAAATGTCAGGATATGGATCAATATAAACAATTCTTTTTATTTTAAGTTGCATTGCTTTTTTTGCACATAGTGCACACGGTGATGCAGTGGTATATAATGTTCCATTGATCACTGATTGTCCACCAGATTTTGTAATTTGAAGAAAAGCATTCTCTTCTGCATGCAATGCTCTTTCTCGTGTAGGATTTTTAAATTTAAATTCATTTATGATTTTATCAGCAAATTTTTGTTCTTCTATAGATAGTTGGTGTTTTTCATAAATTTTATTTTTTGCAGTTTTAAGTTCTAATTCATTTTGTTTGTCTTTAAAACAAAATGGTTTGTTTAGTAGTTTTGTGGGGATATTTTTTCGAATAAATTGTTGAAAATCATAAGTTTTTTCATACTCGCTAAACAAAATTGAAGGATTATCAAGAAGTAATTGCGGAGTTCTATAGAGACAAGGTATAGATGTCTCAGGAACATCATTCCAGCCAATACCTCTAACATAGCCATCATCTCCAACGACGGCTGCTCCAACTTGTCGTGAAATACAACCTGAATTATATTTAGCTGTTAGTGCAAGTTGCATATACCGTTCATCATTCGTAGGAGTAAGTAATCCTGGTCTTTTAATAAGAGCAACATATTTAAAAAGCTGATATTTCAGATATTCTAAACTGGCATTATTATCAATAAAAATATCTCCTTTTGAAATACAAAAAGGAATATCATGATCACCCGTATTGTTCTTAGCTTTTTCAGTATCTTTAATTTCATCTAAATTAATGGTAAATTTTTGTTCTCTAGCATGCTTACGTAATCTATCATCTCTTGTAACTTCTTCTGCTAGAATAGAGAATAAATAAAATGAATTATATCTATTTTTAAAAAATTCAATTTCATATGGATTACGTAATGAATCTATTACAATATTTACTTTTTTATTATTTTTAAGAAGAGTTTTTTTAAAGATAGAAATTATTTTTCGAATAATTTCTGGTAGGAGAAAAATAGAGTCAAGTGGATTATTAGGAAAAGCAAATGGTAGTTTATTAATGACTTCCCCTTTTTCTCTAATATTTTTACCTAAATTTTGGAAATAAATTAAATAAAATTCATTTTTGATAATATATATTTCAATAAAATCTTGAAGTAAAGCTAATCTTTTTTGAAATTCTTCAGTAAAATCTATTGAACCATTTTGTTGTGTTGGAGTTGCTTCAGAAGATAAGATGAAATTATTAAAAAAATTATTTGCAATGTCTATGATTTTTTGAAAATTATCATTAAACGATTCTTTATCTGTAGCAAAAAAATTTTTTTGATCAGTTTCTATGTGGGATGCAATGCTGGAATTGTTAATTACTTCAATAATTTTATCTATATTATTCGTTTCAGACTGTGCTACTGTATAGACCAAAAGTAAAAAAAGAATATCTGATACTCTTAGATGAAAGAATTGTGATGATTGATGCTCACGTGTATAATAATTGAGTAAAATATCAAATCGTCTTTCTTCTAATGAGTCAAATTTATTTTTTAAATCTAAACCCGCAGATACTCTTGGAAAAGTTTGCTTAGGATCAGATAATATTTTTCCAATTGTTGTACATCCACTGCCCAAAGAACCTGTTAAACCAATAATAATAAAATTATCTCTTATGCTATGTAAATTTTGAAGCCCCATCATCACTCCTGAGTACAAGTTTTAATATGCCTTTCAATTCTATGACTAATCATGGCTACATTTTCTTCTACAATCGTAGACTCACAATTTTGCAAAAATTTTTCTAGCCCTTTAGGGTTTAAAATCCAAATATCTTTGAGAGGTACTTTTGATTCAGTAAACCATCCTGGAAAAACAACAACGGGAAATACATTGAATTCTTTTTTGGTTGTTTCTTTCAAATAATTTTTAAGCCAATTAGCACCTGCTCTTGCTTGAATGATAGGTTTATCGCTTTCAAATGTTCCGTTGTAGGATAATTTCTCACCATCATAAACAACTTTACATTGACCTTTTAAGGGTTTTGAGTAGGTTTTGGTTTCAATAACATAAATGCCTTTTGTGCCGACAAGCACATGATCTAAATTGAAATCTTTTCCGATAATGTCATGATAAACTTTAAAGCCTTGTTCTCTAAGTAGTTCAAGATTCATTCCCACTTCACGTTCTCCGTCACGACCTTGTTTAAGTAACTTAAGTTCTTTTTTGAATTTGATAATTTGATATGCTGACCAAATGAGTGAGAGGATAGCCATGAAAGTAAATATCATTGGATTTGGAATAGTTTTCCCAAAATAAGAAATCCAAGAGCCAAATGCTAACATGATAAATAAAGCAGGTACGATAATGTATGTGAACGTTTTTTCGCCTACCAGATTATCAATTCTTTCATCTAGCGATTGAGCAGGATAGCGGAGCGGTTTATCTTCTATGGGAGATTTTGTTAAGGCTTTTTCTTTTTTCATTAAAGATGTATTCCTTTTTAGATTTAAAATGTTACTATAAAAATGATACGATGTTAGAACAAATTTGCAACAAATTAAACATTTTATATTCATTTAGAGGAATAATGTAACATTGAAAGATTTAACACCTCAAAAGTTCATAGAAACTGTTTATCAAGTTCTACAAGATTATGAAATTCCTAATCTTGATACTAAACTCAAAAATGGCGGTGAACTTCACTCCTTGTTAAGTACGATTAATAATTTATATGCTTATCAAACGTGGTCTTCAAAGCATATTTATTCTACGTTACCTAAGAATGCAATTGCAAGTAAAAATATTGATAATTATCTTTCTTCACAAATCAAACATATCGAAACAACAATGCAAATATGCCAATTTCAATATAATTCTATGTATGCATTTTTTGAATTATTTGGTATGCACTTTGGCTTAAAACTGCTTCTAAGGGATAAAAAAAGCTTTATTAATTCTTTATATGATCTGCATATGAAATATTGGACTGATTTAGAAGCTTTCCATCATCCCTTTGAATTAGTCCGTAATTTCTTTATGCCACTTTATGACATTAAAAATTTATTTCCAGAAGGTACAATAGAAAACTCCGATACATTCACTAATGCATTTGCGTGTAGTTTTTTAAATACATACTCATTTTTTCATGCTTTCAATATCACAGAAAAGCGTATTAAAACATCGTTTTCAATTCATGTTTACCAAGAACTATGCAATCTATCCCTTTCAAAGTATATAACCAAAGAGATTACTGATACCATTATGCACCATTTAGATATTGATACAACCATTAATCTGCGTAAAATAGATCACATTCAATGTATTGGTCAAATAGGTATGCATCAAATCGATGGCTATGATGCACCCTTAATACCTCTTAAATTTCTTGATCATAAGTTGATTCATACAATTCAAAATCAACACATACAAGAAGCCATTAATAACCATAATGAAGACCTAGCCGATGAATGGAAAGAGATTCAAATAAACATGGGTTTTGGTTATCAAGTGCAAAAATACCGATAAATTTCGCAAAAAATACCTAGATAAATCCTCGCTCTTTTTCCTAAACTTCCTTCGTTTTAAAACATAAATCAAAGCTTTGGTTAATTTCATTCAAGGAGTTAGCTATTTTAACACTCAAAGCACATTTGCTGAATATTTTTACGGGTAATGACTTTACCAATCAGCAAACAGGAGAAACCATTAAGGGTAAAACCAAACTTCAACTCTTGGCACGAGTACCACTTAAAAACGGTGAGTATAAAAACCAGTTGATTGATCTTGCTATTCCAGTAGAGAAGCTCTCTTTATACGAGGATAAGATCAATAGTGATGTGGAAGTAGAGGTTGGTTTGATTGGTGATGCTAAATTCTACGGCATTTAAAAACAGGAGAGGAACAGGAGAAGCTCTTGGGGGACTTTGTCCCCTTAAGCTTCGGGTTCCTCCATTCTCTTTTAGCGATGCTTTTGGTAACACATCGCTCTCATACGGAAAACGATAAAAAAAGAAAGGAATTTTATGCAAGTAAAGTCCATTTATGGCATTGATACGCTTTACTACTTTGCCCAAAGTAATGAAGCCTATGAAAACGCTTTTTTTGATCTTCTAAACCAACTTGATGCCCAAACCAAACTTCATGAAACGGATATTTATGCGTATGCTCATTCTGCCATGATTGTAACGCTTGGCAATACTGCTTTACAGTATCTTGGAAAAGATAAAGGGGTATATTGGTTTAGAGACATTAATGAATATTTCAAACTAGGACTTAAAAATCCCAATATTGCAAGTTATCAGCAAAATATTCATATACAGCTTCAAGGGGTTGGCATCTATACCATAGGGCTAAAGAGCCTCTTAGCTTTTATTAATGAAGAACTGCTCAAAGATATTACAACAGGACTCTTTGAAATCTCACGTGCTGATCTTAACAGTTTTGTGCAATATGATTTTGGATTTGTCACAAAAGAGATGTTTGTTTCTAAGAAAAAAGGGTATCACATCATTTCAGAGTTTGGAAACTCAAAACGCACACAAACGATCTATGTGGGTAAAAAACCTTTTTTACTAAGACTCTATGATAAAAAAATAGAACTGGATAAATCAGATAAAGAAGAGATTATGCAAGACTATTTTACTTATCATGGATTTGATCTTAATGAACCTATTTTTAACCTAGAGTTTGAAATGCACAGGGTTCATTTTAAAAATATGGGGATTCGTACCTTAGAGGGATTACTCAGTAATGCCAACAATCTTTTCAAAACAGCAATGGATGACATAAGACTGATTGATCTTACAACCATCACGTACAAAGATAGGCTCAATAATTCTAAACATAGAGCTAAAACCTTAGAGATTTGGGAATATATCAAAGAGAACTACACCATCACGGACTTTTTGCAATATGAAGTTGATTTAAAGCGTATTCCTCAAAAACGTTACGTTTATGATTTGCCAAAGTTTATTACAGATACCCATGAGCTTATCCATAAAGCACTCAATAATAATATTGTGCTTTCGCCTGATTTGATAACCAAAATATCTGATCGTGCTATTGATCTTTATAGTGCAATTAAAGAGAAATCCTCTAATCCCTTACCACATATTACTACTAAATATGATGTGTTTATTACAGACAAAGAGGATGATTTAATAGCACGGTATAAATGTACTAAAGAAGATGAACTTATCCCTTATCAGCTGCCGTTTAAACTGCTTGGCACGAAAGAGCTACAACATACGATTAAGCGATTATCTAACCAACTGACAACTGCGACACAGGGTGATGCTAAAAAGCTTACTCAACAGCTTAAGATTGCCAATAACGAACTTAGCAAGCGTTTAGAGGTGATGTGATGATTGAAATGGAAAACATTAACCTCATTAAAGTAATGGCACAAGATATAGAGCTGATTAAAAAAGCTCTATCCAATCAAACCGATAAACGATGGCTCAATGTAAAAGAGTTATCAATATATCTTGGTTATTCAAAGGATCATATCTATAAACTCAAAGACTATGTCTTTTTAGAGAATATTCACTTTTACAAGAAAATGGGTAAAATAATATTTGATAGAGTTGCGATTGATTCGTGGATGGTCGGAAAGGAAAATACCGATGACATTAACCAATCGAGAAGGCAAATTGTGGATAACGTTCTATCATCAATCAAAAAGGTATCGTAAATCTTTAAACCTTGATGATACGAAAGCAAATCGTAAATTAGCCCTTAACACCATAATACCTGAGATTCAGTACAAGCTGAACTCAGGTGAGTTCTTTAACACATCAAACGAAAAGAAAATTCCCACCGTTGGTGAGTTTGCTAAAGTAAGTTTGGAGCTTCACAAAAGCTATCGAAAGCAATCAACGATTTATGATTATCTCTCATCGCTAAAAAATCATATTTTGCCATATTTTGAGAATACACCAATTACTCAGATTAAGCCGTCTGATTTGGCACTTTGGCAAAATAAAGTTTTAGAGCGAGTAAGTGCAGGACGACTAAAAAATATTCGTATCGTTTTGAATACAATTTTAGAAGATGCACTGAATGATGAAATTATTGTTAAAAACCCATTTAGCTCAGTGAAGTTACCTAAAAGAAATCCTATTATCATTCATCCATTTACATTGGATGAAATTAAGGCAATTCTTGGAAGGGCTGAGGGACTGCATCAATCTTTTTATGCTGTTGGTTTTTTCACTGGTATGAGAACTGGTGAAATCGTAGGTTTAAAATGGGAAGATATTGATTTTGAAAGAAAAGAGATTCATATTTCAAGGTCAATTCGTATGGGTGTAGAATCAAGCCCCAAAACTTCTAACAGTATTAGAACGATTGATTTGCTTGATAGTCTTGTTCCATATCTCAAAAAACAGTTTTATAGAACAGGAGCAAAACAATCCTATGTGTTTCTTACTCAAAATGACACTCATATCTTTGATGCTAAAAATATCAGAGATTTTGATTGGACTAAGTTGCTAAAGAAACTTGAATTGCCATATCGTCCTATTTATCATATGCGACATTCATTTGCAAGCATGATGATAGAAAATGGAGAAGATATTTTATGGGTTTCAAATATGCTTGGGCACAAAAGCAGTAAAACAACGCTTGATCGTTATGCGAAGTTTACAAGCCAAAAAAACAAGAAGAGGGCAACGTTTCTGCAATCATTTTTTTAAATGACACATAATGGGCACAGTTTGGTCACATTTTAGATTTTAATTTGTGAAAGAAGCCTGTTTTTGGGAGTTTTAAAATAATGGTTGCGGGAGCCGGACTTGAACCAGCGACCTTCGGGTTATGAGCCCGACGAGCTACCAACTGCTCTATCCCGCGACGGAAGAATAAGATAAGGTGGATGGGGTAAAGGGATTCGAACCCCCGAATGACTGGACCAAAACCAGTTGCCTTACCGCTTGGCTATACCCCAATGCCTTAAATGAGGTGAAATTATAGTCACTTTTAATTTGTTTGTCAAGGGTAATTTACTATAATCTATTAAATCATTTTTTGGAGCAATTATGCCTATTCAAAGAGTCAAACAAGCGATAGAAGATATCAAACACGGCAAGATGGTAATGATGGTCGATGATGAAGACCGAGAAAATGAAGGCGATTTAGTTTTCGCTGCTACCTTCTCCACACCAGAAAAAGTCAATTTTATGGCATCTCAAGCAAAAGGGTTGATTTGTGTTGCACTCAAAGAGGAAGTTGCAACAAGACTTGATCTCACACCGATGGTTAAACACAATGACTCACAGCACGAGACGGCATTTACAGTTTCAGTTGATGCGCGTGTTTGTACAACCGGTATTTCAGCGTATGAACGCGATATTACGATTAAAATTTTAGCCGATAGTATGAGCTCTCCAAGGGAGCTTGTCAAACCAGGGCACATCTTTCCTTTAATTGCACGTAAAGGTGGTACGCTTGTTCGTACAGGACACACGGAAGGTTCTGTTGATTTATGTCGTCTTGCAGGGCTTCGTGAAGTAGCGGTTATTTGTGAAGTGATGAAAGACGATGGTCACATGGCACGCCGTGATGATTTGGATATTTTTTGTAAACAACACGGTATCAATATTGTCTATATCTCTGATATTGTGGCGTACCGCATGCAATCAGAATCTCTTGTTCGTGAAATTTTCTCATCCAATGTTGAATTTTTCGGTGCCAATACACGCAAAATAGATATGGTTGATCACGAAGGTAACCATCATATCGTTTACGCTTTTGGTGAAATTGGTAAAAACAGTGCGGTGAAGTTTCATCATATCTTACCCGATAATGAACTCTTTGCCAATGAAAAAAAATATCAAGGTATTTTAAAAGCCATCGAGTATCTAAAAGAGCATAATGGTGTCTTTATTTTTGTCGATAGCGAATACACCACCAACCAAGAACTCCGTGAGTTTGGTATCGGCGCACAAATTCTCAAAAAATTGGGTATTGAAAATATCGATTTGATTTCTATTACATCACGTAAAGACTATGTTGGTCTTGCTGGATTTGGATTAAATATCAACAAAGAGATTATTTTATAGTTTTACATGTAAAAGGACGCCAATGGATTTTTTCCTTCTTTCATCACTCTTACTCTTAGCCGTAACTGCCATTATGGTGACCCTTTCCAAGCATATGGGCTTGGGGTCTATCTTGGGATTGTTGATTGCAGGTATCATTGTTGGTCCTTACACGCCTGGTCCTATTGTCACCAATGAAGTGGCAACAATGCGTCATTTCACAGAATTTGGCGTGGTGCTGCTTTTATTTGTTATCGGGCTTGAAATGCAGCCTGCCAAATTGTGGTCTATGCGTAAAGAGGTGTTTGGGTTAGGCTCTCTTCAAGTCATCGCTTCTGGCATCGTGCTAGGGCTTTACATGTATTTTTTTGTCGAGCAGATGAGTGTCGCTATGTTACTTGGATTTACATTAGCTCTTTCTTCAACGGCATTTGTCATGCAATTACTCCAAGAAAAAGGCGAAACCGCGAGCGAACATGGCAAGAGCGCTTTTGCAATTTTGTTGTTACAAGATTTAGCTGTTGTTCCTCTTTTAGCCGTACTTCCATGGATTGCCAAAAATGATGCTACGCCCAGTGGCACGTGGTGGAGTAAGGGGCTTACGGTTATCATTATGGTTGGATTGCTGATTTTCTTTGGTCGCTATATCATCCCTTACGCACTTGATAAAGTCGCTAAACAACGTAATAAAGATGCTTTTTTAATGATAACACTTTTAAGCGTTGTCCTTTCTGCTGTTTTGATGGAACATGCAGGACTTTCCATGGCATTAGGCGCTTTTTTAATGGGAATGTTTCTTTCAACCTCTCGTTATAGTTTTCAAATAGAATCAAGCTTAGAGCCTTTCAAGGGAATCTTGATGAGCCTCTTTTTTATCGCAGTTGGTATGTCGATTGATTTTCAAGCTATTTTTAGCGCTCCGTGGATTTTTACTGAACATGTTGTGATGATTCTTATCTTAAAATCTGTGGTTATTTTTGCGCTGGTGTTGGCATTTGGCGCATCAAAAGCCAATGCGATTAAGCTTGCCTTCTTGCTGAATCAAAGCGGTGAATTTGGTTTTGTTCTTTTTGGAGCGGCTAAAGCACTGGGCATTATTGATGACCAGCTGTTTGTCATCGGTATCGGTGTTATTTCCATTAGTATGCTCGTAACGCCTGTTTTGTATAATTTTGGATGTCGCTTGGCGCATAAACTCTCCAACACCTCTTCGTTTTCGTATTTTAAAAATGATGACGAAGCAATGCATTTAGGGCGCGTTGTTATCGCAGGTTATGGCAATACCGGCAAGGTCATCGCCAAAATGTTAAAAAATAGCGCGATTCCTTTTATTGTTTTTGATGTCAATACCACCGAAGTAGCGCGTGGTAGAAAAGAAGGATTGCCTGTCTTTTTTGGAGACATCACGGATTTGAAACTGCTCAATACGATTAAACTTGAAGAGGCCTCAATGATTATTGTCTCAATAGACCATAGTCTCAATGCGATTAAAGTCGTCAAGCATATCAAAGAGTATTATCCGCATATCAAGATTTTAGCCAGAGCGCTTGACATTAAATCGATGGACAAGCTGTTGCTTGCAGGTGCGAGTTGGGTCATTGCTGAAACGCTTGAGAGCAGCATTCGAACAGGTGCAGAAGCGTTGAGCCAAATGGGCGTTATGGCAGAAGAAATCAATGACTTATTGGTGTTGTTGCGTAAAAATGAGTATGAAGTTATTCGTGAGATTACGAAAGAATAAATTTTACATGTAAAGGAGAAGGCCGTGTTTCGTTATTGCATGGGATGGATGTTAGGAATCTTTTTAGTCGGCTGCTCTTCTCAAACACCAACTCCTTCTTTAGATTCGAATCAAACTATGTTAGAAGAAAAAAATATCTCTGAAGCTGAACCTTTAGAAGAACGTATTCAAGAGGTGTATTGGAAGCTGATAGGCATACAAGGTAAAGCCATTTTGACAGAAGAAAACGAGCGTGAAGCGTATATCATCTTGAAATTAGAAAACCAACGCTTGCAAGGCTTTGGCGGTTGCAATATTCTAATGGGCAGTTATGCACTTGATGAAACCAACAAAAAAGTTTCTTTCACGCAAGTGGCTTCCACGATGATGGCGTGTGCGAGATTGAAAGATGAAACAGCTTTTGTTCAAACGTTAGCAACGATTAACCATTATTCGATAGACAAAGGCGTGTTGATTTTGATGCATGATGATGAAGAAAAGATGAGCTTTGAAGCGAGTTTTGAGCCTTAAAAAGCGTTGTGCCGTGGAAATTTTTTGAGCTTTTCCAGTAGGGCGTGATGCGATTGTAAAAGAGGCTCGTTTAAGAGGTGTGCTGCAGCATTCTCTTTTTGCAATGTGTCGTATTCTGCCATAAATAAAAGCGCTTCAACCAGCTCTTGCAAGCGTATAATCTGCTGTAACCCTTCTTCTAAAATGATTTTATACTCGCCATTACTTCGCTCTTTGCGCAAGGCGATTTCAATTTCTCCTCGCATAATGGTCAAAGGCGTTCTAAGTTCATGCGATGCTTGGGTATTAAACTCTTTCATCGTCTCAAACGTTGTTTCGAGTCGCTCTAACATTGCATTAAATGCGCACGAGAGTTGGTTGATTTCATCATCGCTTTTATACGTTGGAATGCGAAGCGATAAATCATGTGCTGTAATTTGATGAATACTGCTTAAAAGCGTTTTAAGTGGCTCAAAGTAGCGATGCATGATAAAATACCCACCGATACTAGAAAGCACTAAAATAAATGGGTTTAAAATAAGAAGCGTATATAAAAAATGCTCTATCGCAACACCAGCGGCATGATTGAGGGTTGCTAATTGTAAGAGAGTATGGTCTCTGAGTGGCAGTGTAATGACATACAAATCCCCATAATGACTGCTAAACGAAGTTTCCAAAGAAGACGTTTGCCACGCTTTGGGCGGAATGGGCGGTGCAAATTTTTCATCGGTTGTTTGTAAAACGACGATGGTATCGTTGGCATCTTTAGTAATTGTGCGTAAAAAAAGAGGTTTGATATAAAAGATTTTCTCCTCTTTTTGCAGGTCTAAGTTTGTGATATGTGTACTGCTTTTAAGTAAATCTTCTTGAATATCAACCGCAACGGTTTTAATGGTTGTATAGATGTTCTTTGTCACATTGTGTTTGACATTGATAAATAAAGCGTAATTAAAACACGCCAAGATAATACTTTGAATCAAGAGATACCATAAGATGAGCTTGATTTTAATGCTGTGCATCATCAACTCTTTTAAGGGTTATAAGAGGAATTTCGCTGGGAACTAGAAAGCGCATTTTTACGCCCCAACTTCCATACCCTGTGGTGACATAAATTTGCCTCGTATCTTTTTGATGCAACCCTTTAACAAAAGGTTGAAAAAGTCTAACGACATAGCCAAAAGGATAGATTTGCCCGCCATGCGTATGTCCACTAAGTTGCAAGGTTATCGGCGAATTTTTTGTGAGTGAAAAATCTTTGGGCTGATGGGCCAGTAAAACGGTTGTATAGTCGGGATTGAGTTTCTTAAGAAGCTCATGTTCCTTTCGTTTAATACCAAAGTATTTGCTCAATGCATCACCAAAGCCAATGAGTTGCAACGTCGCATTGCCTTTTGTCAGCAAAACGATGCGATTGTCGAGCATATGAAAGCCCAGTGTTTCGATGATTTGCTTTAGTGTTTGTCGTGCAAAAAGAAGGTCATGGTTGCCACTGACAAAATAGACAGGGTGTTTGAGTTGTTTTAAAATGGCAAGATGCGCTTCTATTTTTTGAGGCTGTGTATCGATGAGGTCACCCGTTAGGGCGACCATATCCAGTGGTAGTGCGTTGAGTGAATTGACAAGATGGGTAAGGGCATCAAGCGGCGTAGACGCTTTTACATGTAAATCGCTCAAATGAGCAATGTTAAAGTTCTCAAACGATGCAGGCAAGCCTTTGAGCGTCACATGCATCGGTTTAAAATTAAGCTGTTGATACGCCTTCTCAAACATCATTATGACCTAAGAGTGATTGGCAAGGGTGAGATTGTAAGTGATGTTTACTTCGTTACGTACAGTTAAAAAGAAAAGGGTTGGTGGTTCTATGCCAAAATCAGTCATTTTTATTTCAAATCCTCCGGCAAGATTCATCGCATTGTCTTTACTATCGATAGTTGCTTTAGTGGTAATCTCTTTGCTGATTTTATTGAGTGTGAGTGTACCTTTAAGCATATAGCCATCATCCACTTTTGTCACTTCTTTTAAATCAAAGGTTACGTCTTTGTTGGTTTCAGTTTTTAGCGCTTCATACATATGTTCATCACGTTTTTCATTGTCACTTTTTAAGCTAAGCAGTGGCAATGAAATCATTCCTTTGAGACTTAAGGGTGAGTCATCCATGTTGAGATTGGCTGTGATGTGTGTGCTTTTAGGGTCGATAGTGCTATCCCCTAAAACGGCTGTTTGGGCTTGTATATAACCCTCTTTGTATTGAAGCTCTTGAGCAAAACTGAGTGTTGAAAGAAGCGCAGTGGCAACAAGCGCCATTGTGATTTTACTGAACATTGTTAATCCTTTTTTGGGAAGTTTGATAGAGTAAGTTATAGATTTCGATACAAAGAAGAAGGCATATGACTAAAACGCCGATGTAGGTATAGCCAGAAAGAGCGCTCATAAGCCCACCACCGCCTGCGATCCATCCTGTAAAAAGCATGATAATGCCTAAATAACGCAGCGTTGTAACCCGAGCCAAGCGTTGCATAATAACAAAATTGTAATACGAAATAACAAACGGATAGACCATGCTAAGAGGTAGCGCCTCTTTTGTGGCATAGAGCATATACGAGAGTGCAAAAAGCAATACAATGATAAACGAGTGCTCTTTAATACGTTCTCTCAGAAAAAATGCCGTTGCCATCCCCACCACATGAAATATCATGATGACATACGATGTGTGTGAGCGCCAAATGGAAATGTCTTGAGCGCGTGAGAGGGTCTCAAATAAATTGGCATCCAAAAATGCCCAAATTGCCATCGAAACGATGGCATAAAAGCTCAATGGTTCTTGCAAAATCGTTGGGTGATACGGGCGTTTGTGAAGAAAAAAGCTTGTTACTAAAGCCAGTAAAGACAGAGCAATAGCAAGATTGCCTCTTAACAGCGGTGCATAGGTAAACAGTGGCGTAGCAATGGCATAAGTAAATCCAAGTGCTACGGCTATGTGCGTATAAAATCCTCGGGATATTTTAATCAGTAAAGGTGCGCTCATACCAAGGCTAATGCCCAAAACCCCCAAGAGTGCAAGATTGAGCGAAGGGTAGAACAGTGAGCATAAGAGCTGTAAAGCGATAAAAAAGCTCATCTTTGCTTGGTCGTTTTTAAGCCATTTAAGCGGTCTATAGACCAGTAAGCTACCGATAATACCACCTAAAGGCAGTGTAAAAAAAGCGCTTATGTCGGAGTGAAAGACTTCTACAATGCCTGTTTGAGCAATCAAAAGGTAGTAGCAAAATTCACTGGCGATAAAGAGCGTAAAGAGGACATTAAACATAAGCTCTCCTTTGAAAAGTATGAGAAAAAACAATCAAAACAGATGCAAAAGCAAGGTCATAAAGCGCAATGAGCATAGACTCTAGCCCAAGTGCATGGGAGAGATAGAGTGTTAAAAAAACCGATGAAACAATGATGCGATTTAAGGCGCTCAAACGTGCCAGTACCAATGCATACATTGGGTAAAGCAATCCAAAAAGATGCACCATACCTGTGGTGGTGACAAAAGCAAATACGATGTATTCGTATTTTCCTTCAAAATGAAAGCCTAGCAGCGGATAAAGTGTACTTGCAAAGCATACTAAAAATAATCCCCCCAATCCATCGCTCAAAAATCCTGCCAAATGGTAAAATCCCAAAAGATTCAAATGTCTTTTAGTCGGATAAAGCTGTGGATAGAAAAAACCGAGTGTTACGAGTAAGATAAACAGACCGCAAAGCATACGAATCGTCCATAATAGGTTGATGTCTGCTTGTAAAAATCCAGCTTCCATCATCCCCGCTAGTGAAAGAGCGATAAGCATCATCAAAAAACCCAACGTATAAAAGAGGCTAAAACTTTTTTCATTCAAGTTCTTAAGATGCAAAGAGATGGTAGCAAGTGCCATAAAAAAGACACCCACTCCCATGGCAATATGCGCATGAGCAACCACCAAATCGTTACGGTGAAATAACCATCGAAGCGAAGGAATAAATAAAATATTGCCTTCAATATCGACAAACAAAAAGGCATAAATAGACAGCACCAAAGAAGGCGCACTCGCAAAGCTGATGCACGCATCTTTGAGCCATTTTAGGAGGAGGGGAACATAAAGCAGTGTTAAGTACTGAAAAAACCACTCTTGATTGTACGTAAGCTCGCCTATAAAAATACGGTGCGCGACAGAAGCGATATAGCCTACAAGCGGAATAATCCACAGGGCATGATACCTAGCAATAAAAGGCTCTTTAGCGTGTAGTTTTATCAGTAAATAAAAAATGGGAATTAGCGTAAAACTCATTCCAAGAGTATTGTCGCCATGAGGGCCTACGATACTTTTTTCAACTTGCCCAATACTGGGATTCATCAATACTAAAAGTGCGATAGGCGAAGCGATGACAAGATATAAAGAGACTTTTATCCACTTTGGAATTACGCTGTACTCTTTGATGTAATCGTACAACGCTAAAATATAAAAAATACCCGAAAATGCAAGTAAAAAGTTCAATCCGTAGGCAAAGTCATAAAAGGCAAGACCACGATTGACCCCAAAAAGAAGGCTGATGGTCATGAAAATAAGAAAGACCATCCATACGGTGAAGTAGGTTTGAAGATTTCTAAAACCTTTCTCACTGTGGATACCCTCTTTTTCCATTAAAACAAATGGCAAGAAAGAGAGCATCAGCGGAATAAACCCATAGAGCATCAAAGAGATGTGAATACTTCTAGCATTTGCTGGCGTTAAAAGCGAAGAGGGCAAAAAGTAACCCAAAAGATTGAGCGAATATTCAAAGCCAAACGCCAATGCTAAAAAGAAAAAAAGAGCGCTCGTTGCAAACGCCTTGGCAATAAAATCAGAGAATTTTTCCATCTTTAACCTCAATAATTTTGTCTGCAAATTGTGCAAGTTTTGTGTCATGGGTAGCGACAATCAACGTTGTTCCTTGTTTTGAAAGTGATTTAAAAAGCGAATAAATCGCGTGTGAATTTTGCGAATCAAGATTACCTGTGGGTTCATCGGCAAAAATTACTTTTGGACGGTTTATCAGCGCACGTACAATAGCGGCACGTTGGCGTTGTCCCCCTGAAATTTCATCGGGATATTTGTGTTTAATTGCTTCGATACCACACGCTTGAAACAGTGTGTCACTGTACGTACTGTTAGGTAGTTTTGATGCAAGATTGATATTTTCTAGTACCGTTAAATAACTGATGAGATAGTGAAATTGAAAGATAAACCCAACGTCATTTTGACGAAACGTGTCAATGTTTGGTATCGCGTTATAATTTTTATCTTCAAAAAAAAGCTCACCAAAACTGGGGCGAAGTAAAGACGAAAGGATGGAAAGCAACGTTGATTTTCCACTACCACTCTCACCGATAATAGCGATAAATTCACCTTTGTTGGCTTCAAAATTCACCCCATTAAGTGCTATATCTTGACCATAATAATGAGTAATCCCTTGCGCCCTTAATATCATAGCGCACCTCGTTGGATGAGAATAATAGGGTCAATCTTTGATGCGCTGTATGCGGGAAGCATCGCTCCTAACAGTGCCATAATGATGGCAAAGAGAAAGACACCAAGCATGGTTTCAAATGTCAGTTCCCCATTGACATAGCCTTGAAATTTTTGAATATGTGCGATGAGGTACAAAAGCGTTTTGGACACCATAAGAGCTGAGAGATAGCCAAAAAGCATGATAACAAAGGTTTCACCTACGACTAAGCGCATAATAAAACTGGATGATTTACCAATGGCTCTTAAAATGCCAAATTCACTACGGCGTTCATTGACCGTAATACTAATAAGCGATGCGATGCCTAAAAGACCCATAAGAAATGCTGTCGCGCTAATGACATTTGAAGAGGTCTCGATGATTTTAAATTGGTTGTAATTTTCGACAAATTCATGGGTTGTTTTGACATCAATGTCGTGACTAAAGGTCAAAATTTGGTCGATAAACGTTTGCGCATCTTTGCCTTTTTCTAAACTAATGAGCAAAATGGAAGCCTCTTTATTGAAAATCACGCTGGCATCTTCACGGGTCAATACAGCGCCACCGTCTTCAAAGCCAATGCCATTGTCAAATACACCAACCACGTTAAATGTTTTATTGGAAATCGTGACACTATGAGGATTTTGGAGTCTTGCATTGATGTTTTTACCCAAAATAACCTCGCCACGTTGCGGGTAAACACCTTGTGTTAAACGGTAATTGGCAAAGCGATTGGGGCTAACGCCGTAAATGGCGGCGATTGGGAGTTCATTGATAGGGCTTGCTCCTAAAATAATGGCATAGACGTCTTTCACCCCTTTAATGGTTTGAATGTCATGCGCCAATGCCACAGGGACGTCACTGAAAAACGTATCGGCAATTTTGGCTTGCGTAACAATCAAATCACCGTCGCTTTTAAGCATTGAGGAATACATCCCGATGATGCCCTTTGAGATGGACGTTATCATGAAAATAGCCGTAATCGCTACCGTGATACTCAAAAAAATCAAAAATGTTTTAAAGCGATTGTGATTGAGCGCTTTGATGAAAAGAGGTATCAAACATACTCCTGTGATATTTTGATGACAATTTTAAAATAGCCAGATGAATAGAGCATGAATTTTTTTACATGTAAAACATTTAAAAGCAAGGATGCCGTACAATGCAAGGTAATAGAAATTAAAAGAGAAACGCATGAAAATTATTGTACTCGATACCGAAACAACAGGCATGTTTGAAAAAGACCGCATCTGCCAGCTCAGCTTTTTAGTCCTCAATGAAGAGTTTGAAATCGAAGAAGTCCACAATGATTTGTGCAAACCCCCTTTGCCCATCTCCTATGAAGCGATGGCAATTCATCATATTACGCCTGAAATGTTAGAGGGTGAGCCTTCTTGCGTGCAAACAAAAGCGTATAAACGACTGTGTGAGCTGAATGTTGCGCATAATCTGCTTGTCATTCAAAACGCTGCGTTTGATTTAGGCATGCTTGCCAAAGAAGGTTTTTCTTCTCAGATGAATCTCATCGACACTTTTCGTATTTTACGTGCTTATTACCCAAATGATGGCTCTTTTAGCTTGCAATATAAACGCTACCAATGGGGATTGTACAAGCAAGAAGAAGCGCTTGCGAAACAACTAGGCGTTACTATCAATGCGCACGATGCGCTTGGTGATGTGATTGTCCTTAAAAACCTTTTTGAAAGATTGTGCGATGAACACTCTATCCCTAAAATGCTGCTCTTGTGTTCTGAGCCTATCATTTTAAGTCACATTCCCTATGGAAAGAACAAAGGCAAAAAATTTATCGATGTAGCACTGAGTGACCGCCAAGACCTTCATTATATGTTAAGTTCCAACGGGCTTGACGAAGATGTAAAAGCGTCCATACTCCATGCGCTTGAAGTCACACGAGAAAATGTGACCCTGACTATCGGTTTTGGTAAATACGCAGGCAAAACCCCACAAGAAGTCTTAGAAGTTGATAGAAACTACCTGGTTTGGATGGTCAATAAAATGGATAATCTAAGTGCCGAGCTGAAAGATGCGATAGAAAAGGTGTTGGTATCGTATCCGTAAAGGTTTACATGTAAAAGATTTCTTGACTTCTTAATTCTTTAAGTATATACTTTTAAATATATACTTAAAGGAGCTAAAATGACTTCTACAGCAAAATTATTTCAAAACGGTCAAAGCCAAGCCATACGCCTTCCCAAAGAGTTTCGGTTTGAGCATCAGCAAGAGGTCATCATCAAAAAAATCGATGGAGCGATTTTGATTTTCCCTAAAAACGATAAAAGCGTTTGGGAAAAAATGTTCGATACGCTCGGTAATTTTTCAGATGATTTTCTAACGCAAAGAGAGCAACCCATACAAGAGCGTGAGGAGTTGTTTTGAAAAAGATGCTTGACACCAACATCTGTATCTATATCATTAAAAACAGACCGCAAAGTGTTTTAGACGAGCTTAAAAAATGTGATGTAGGCGACATTATTCTCTCTTCTATCACGGTTTCTGAGCTGATATATGGAGCGCATAAAAGCCAATTCGTCGAAAAAAATCTCAAAGCTATAGAACATTTTCTCATACCTTTTGATGTGGTCAATTACGACTACAGAGCTTCACTTGAGTATGGAAAAATACGCGCAACGTTAGAGCAAAAAGGGCAACCCATTGGCTCACTCGATACCCTCATCGCCGCTCATGCAAAGTCACTTGATGTCGTACTTGTGACTAATAATATAAAAGAGTTTGAGAGGGTTAATGGGTTGGAAGTTGAGAATTGGGTGAGGTGAGAGTTTAGCTCATTGCAAGGTAAGTTATATAAAATTTTGATGAGTAATATGTTTTGACTAACTGATAATAAGGAATTGAGAGGATGTCAGATTATAGAAGCACTAGGGAGGATGGTGAATTTATAGGGTTTATACTTATTGTGTTTGTAATATTAATACCAGTTATACCTGCTGGAGATATTGGATTATATTTTGCAAAACAAATCAGCGAACAACCAATGGTTATACTTAATATAATATGCTGGACAGGATTTGTTGGCATATATGCAATGTTTCTTTTGTATATTGCAAAAAATATTTTATATTCACTACATAATGCAAGGGAGCGTTAGAAAATCTGTGTCAATCAGGTAGTATTTCAAATACACAAGGA